>OJKY01000011.1_pt1 | contig 240514 bp, 222 predicted proteins | sample 1596571 | NCBI WGS metagenome assembly OJKY01 (sample SAMEA4350170, study PRJEB24818) | metagenome | biome: human; feature: gut; material: faeces | place: Denmark | collected 2013-09 | reverse complement strand
TTTTTTACAGCCTGCGCAAGCCGTTTTCAAATTGCTTTCATTGAAAACAGCCGTCTTGTCGACGACTGTTTCATTGTGTTTGTATTTAAATTACGCTCTGGGGTTCTTGATGTTTGCTTGTGCAGCCGCAAGACGTGCGATAGGCACTCTGAACGGTGAGCAAGAAACATAATCGAGACCGATTGCATGGCAGAATTCGATGGAAGAAGGATCGCCGCCGTGTTCGCCGCAGATACCGCAGTGCAAATGGCTGTTTGCGCCCTTGCCGAGCGTGACTGCCATCTTCATGAGTTTGCCGACGCCGACAGTGTCGAGACGTGCAAACGGATCGGACTCATAGATCTTTGCTTGATAGTAACTGGGCAAGAACTTGCTTGCGTCGTCACGGCTGAAGCCGAAGGTCATTTGAGTAAGGTCGTTTGTGCCGAAGCAGAAGAAGTCTGCTTCCGTTGCGATTTCGTCAGCGGTGAGTGCTGCTCTGGGGATTTCGATCATGGTGCCGACTTCGTATTTGAGATCGACGCCTGCTTCTTTGATGACTGCGTCAGCGGTGTCGACAACCGTCTTCTTGCAGAACTTCAATTCTTTGACTTCGCCGACGAGCGGAATCATAATTTCGGGTTCCACCTTCCAGTCGGGGTGACGTTTTTGGACGTTGATAGCCGCCTTGATGACAGCCTTGGTTTGCATAACCGCGATTTCGGGATACGTGACCGCAAGACGGCATCCTCTGTGTCCCATCATCGGGTTGAATTCATGCAAACTGTCGCAAATGAGTTTGATTTCGGAAACAGTCTTACCTTGTGCTTTTGCAAGCAATTCGATATCCTTTTCTTCGGTCGGAACGAATTCGTGGAGCGGCGGATCCAGGAAACGAATGGTGACAGGCATGCCTTTGAGTGCTTCCATCAAGCCTTCGAAGTCTGCTTGTTGCATGGGTTCGATTGCCGCAAGTGCTTTTACGCGTTCTTCAACGGTCTCGGAGCAAATCATCTCACGGAATTTATCTATTCTGCCCGGTCCGAAGAACATATGTTCGGTACGAACAAGGCCGATACCTTGTGCGCCGAGTTCCGCTGCGCGTTGTGCGTCTTGAGGAGTATCCGCATTGGTGCGAACACCGAGTGCTTTGTACTTGTCTGCGAGTTTCATGATTCTTCCGAAATAACCGCTGTTGGGGTCTGCCGGAACAGTCTTGATAATGGTGTCGTAGATGTTGCCCGTCGTGCCGTCGAGAGAGAGACCGTCGCCTTCGTGGAAGATCTTTCCGCCGAGTTCGAAGAACTTCTCTTCTTCGTGCATCTTGATGTCGCCGCAACCGGATACGCAGCAGGTACCCATACCGCGAGCAACGACCGCCGCGTGAGAAGTTTGACCGCCGCGAACGGTGAGAATGCCTTGTGCATACTTCATGCCTTCGATGTCTTCAGGAGATGTTTCGAGTCTGACGAGAACGACCTTCTTGCCTGCTTTGCCTTCTTTCACTGCGTCTTCTGCGGTGAAAACGATAGTGCCTGCCGCTGCGCCCGGAGATGCCGCGATACCCTTGCCGACGACATTTTGCTTATCGGCGACTTTTAGTGCCTGTGCGTCGAATTGCGGGTGGAGCAACATATCGAGAGTCTTTGCATCGATTTGAAGAAGTGCTTCTTTCTCGTTGATCATGCCTTCGTCGATAAGGTCGCAAGCGATGCGGATTGCAGCCGCTGCGGTACGCTTACCATTTCTTGTTTGAAGCATGAAGAGTTTGCCCTTTTCAATTGTGAATTCCATATCTTGCATGTCTTTGTAGTGATTTTCCAAAGTCTTGCAAACGTCTTGGAATTGTTTATAAACGTCAGGGAGAACTTCTGCCATCTTGGAGATAGGCATCGGGGTGCGAACGCCTGCGACGACGTCTTCGCCTTGTGCGTTCATAAGGAACTCGCCCATGAGACCTTTTTCGCCGGTTGCGGGGTTACGAGTGAATGCAACGCCTGTGCCGCAATCGTCGCCCATGTTGCCGAACGCCATCATTTGCACGTTGACTGCGGTACCCCAGCTGTACGGGATATCGTGGTCCATACGGTAAACGTTTGCGCGCGGGTTGTCCCAGCTGCGGAAAACTGCTTCGATTGCCTTGAAGAGTTGTTCCTTCGGATCGGACGGGAAGTCTTGACCGAGTTGAGCCTTGTACTCTGCTTTGAATTGTTCTGCGAGTTCGTGGAGATCGTCTGCGCTGAGCTCGACGTCTTGAGTGACGCCGCGATCTTCTTTCATCTTGTCGATGAGTTTTTCAAAGTATTTCTTACCGACTTCCATAACGACGTCGGAGAACATTTGGATGAAACGTCTGTAGCAGTCCCAAGCCCATCTGGGATTGCCGGATTTCTTTGCGAGCACGTCCACGACTTGCTCGTTGAGACCGAGATTGAGAATGGTGTCCATCATGCCCGGCATAGACGCTCTTGCTCCCGAGCGGACGGATACGAGAAGCGGATTTTCTGCATCGCCGAATTTCTTGCCGGTGATTGCTTCGAGTTTCTCAATATAATCCATGATTTCGGCTTTGATGGAATCGTTGATGTGTCTGCCGTCTTCATAGTATTGAGTGCACGCTTCCGTCGAGATGGTGAATCCTTGCGGAACGGGAAGACCGATGTTGGTCATTTCTGCGAGGTTTGCACCTTTGCCACCGAGAAGCTCACGCATTTGCGCATTGCCCTCTGTGAACAGATAAACATATTTCTTCTGCATTTAGAAGTCCTCCTAAAGATTTCTTTTATACTCAATTATCATACCAAAACGCGCGCCATTTTGCAAGAAAAAAATATATCTTACAAAAGTATTTTTATATTTTATATAATCTACACCGTATACGGCCGAAATACCCATCCGTTTCAAGTCCCCGAAACACGAAAAACGTCGAAAAAAGTTTTGCGACAAAGAAATGTGCAAAGTCTTTCAAAATATGTTGCGCAAGCGGAAAATATTTGTTAAACTAAAAACGGAATAAATTTAAGGAGTGCAATCTCGTTATGGACTCTGACCCCGGAAGTAGTCACATATCCACGAATGCGCTCGCGCTTTGATTCTTTATCGGTTGGCGCGGCGTATTTTTGCCACGGAAACCAACTATGATCCAAGTTTACAAAAAAATCAACAAATCACTCGTCGAAGTTGAGCCCGACCTTGTCGTCGAAGGCTACGATTTCACTGACCAGTGGGTGCATATGTCAAACCCGACCGACAAAGAAATCGAGTTGGTGTGCAAGGCTACCCAAATTCCCGAAGAGTATGTCAAAGCGGCGTTGGACTCCGAAGAGCGCGCTCACATCGAAAAAGAAGACAACGTGCTTATGGCCGTCACCGACATTCCGATAACGGAAGAAGACGACGACAAATACACCTATTCCACCCTGCCTTTCGGTTTTATCTCAAACGAAAACACGATAATCACCGTTTGTCTTAACGAAACGTCAATCATCTACGACCTTATGGCAGGCAGATACGTCAAAGATTTCAACATTCACAAACGCACGAGATTCCTTCTTCAACTGCAATACGTCATAGCAAAGAAATATCTGCAATACCTTAAACAGATAGACAGAGCAAGTCAGCGCGTTCAGGCGGAACTTGAAAAGGCAATGAAAAACGAAGGGCTCATCGAGATGCTTTCTCTTGAAAAATCACTCGTGTACTTTTCCACTTCTCTTCGTTCAAACACCGCCGTTCTCGACAAAGTGCCGCGCCTTGTGAAATTCTTTGAAGAAGACGAAGACCTTTGGGACGACGTTCTCATCGAAAACCGTCAGGCAATCGAGATGTCAAACATATACAGAGACATTTTGTCAGGCACGATGGACACCTACGCTTCCATCATTTCAAACAACCTTAACGTCGTTATGAAGACGCTCACGGTGCTCACGCTTTTGGTCGACACCCCTGCTATGATTGCGGCTCTTTGGGGCATGAACACGGGCGTTCCGTTTGAAGGTCAGCAATGGGGCTTCTGGGTTGTTGTCGGAATAAACGTGCTTATCTGCATTGCGCTCATCATCGTCTTCATAAAAAAGAAAATGCTCAAATAACAAGTGCAAAACCGTCACGAATTGCAAACTTATCTTTGATAATATCTTCAAAAAGTCGGCATATCAGCCGACTTTTTCATTGTCGCACAAAAGCATCCGCCTTTTATCCACATATAAAAAACCGTCATTCTATCCGCATATTCGTCAATTCGCAAGACCGTATTGCATTCTTTATAGAACAAGAATAAAAGTCAATAGATTACCTTTTCCGGCACAAAAGCTACGATAAGAACATCATTAAAAATTTGAAGATTTCGCTTCCGGTTTTTACACGATTCTTTGTACAACCGATAATCTATCGGTGTATTTTGAATAATTATTTCTAATAATAAACATACAAACAGACAAAAAGACCCAAACCGATTTCTCGGCTTGGGTCTTTCAAATCACTTTTTAGTCGCGCTTATATCAGCCTTGAACGAGTGCTTGCATAATCTTTGCCATGCACTTGACGATAATCTTTCTCTCTTCGGGAATGTCTTTATATTTCTTGTATGCGGAAAGAAGAAGCATGGCGACGTTCATCTTCATCTGCTTGGACATGTTGAGCGAAAGCATATAATCGACGAGATTGGGCAACTTGACGAGTTTTGCGGGTTTGACGATTTCGTCGTCTTCTTCCGGTCCGTCCACGACGTAAACGATTTCTTCCTGTTGTTCGTCGGTTGCGCCTTGCTCGACTGCGGATTCTTCTTCGACTTGCTCGTCTTCATTTTCTTCCGTTTCTTCGGTTTCTTGCGCGTCTTCGTCCACCGTCTCTTCGACTTTTTCGTCTTCAACGGTTTCGGGAGCAGGCGTTTCGACTTGCTCGGATTGTTCAATCTCTTCTTGATCGGGCGTTTCTTCGCACTTAACTTCTTCGACGGTCTCTGCCTGTTGCTCGGTCTTTTCTTCGACTACGTCGTCAACGGGCACGGCAACGAGATCTTCGCCTTTATCTTGTTTTTCAGCGTACGCAACCGCTTCGAGTTCGCCTTCTTGTGCGGTGTCGTCGTCTTCGATGATTTCGCTTTCAAGGAAGATTTTCTCTTCTTCAGGCTTCGGCTCTTCTACAGGATGCTGTTTTGCAGCCTGCTCTTGTTCCAGAGCGAGTTGTTTTGCACGTTCTGCTTCAAGTTGCGCTTGTTTTTTCTTCTTTCCAAACATCTTACAATCCTCACAATATGTTTTTATTGTAGCGTCGGCAAATAAAGTCCCCCGACTGAACTTGTTTTTGTTTATACAAAAATTTTAGTCACGATATTATATTTACGTTCACTTGTTTTCTTGCAAGTCGCGCATAACCTTTGCGAGACAACCCACGACGATTTTGCGGTCTTCCTTGCTGTTTTCAAACTTCTTGTACGTGCCGATAAGCATTGTTGCGATCTGAATCTTCATTGCTCTTGGCATTTTCTTTGAGAGCATATAATCGACGAGATTGGGCAATTTGACGAGTTTTGCGGGCTTAACGTGTTCATCGTCGTCTTCATCTCCGTCAACGACGTACACCACTTCGGGTTCTTCGTCTTCCGCTTGCGTTTCTTCGCCGTCTTCGTTTTCGTCGGTTTCTTCCGCGTCTTCGTTTTCAACGTCATCGACAGGCTCTTCGGTCTCTGCCGTTTTCACATCTTCGTCTTCTGCAATTTCTTCTTGTTCGCTTTCGGAATCGTCAGTCGCTTCGTCCACGGATTCCGTTTCTTGTTCTTTGACTTCTTCCGTGCTTTCTTCGACAGGAGACTCTTCGCTTTCTTGCTCTTCAGGCTCTTCGACTGTCTCTTCGACCGCTTCCGTTTCCGTATCTTCGACAGGTTCAGACTCTTCTGCAGGTTCTTCGACAGATTCTTCCGCAACGGGTTCTTCTTCGACTTGCTCGTCTATGACAGGTTCTTCAACTTCTTCGGTTTCTTCCGTCCCTTCGTCTAGAACGGGTTCTTCTTCAACGGTTTCGTCCGTGTCTTCGACAGGCTCTTCGTCCGCAACTTCGTCCGTTTGTTCGTCCGCTTGCTCTTCGACTTGGACAGGCTCTTCGTCTGCGCCTTGCGGCTCGCTTGCTATAAGTTCGTCTATGGTTTGTTCAACCGTGCCGTCTTCTTCGTCAAGAGTGTCATTCGCACTTTCTTCTTCGATTTGAGCGGATTTTTCTTCTTCCGTCTTCTCTTCTATAAGTGCTTCGATAGGCGTCTGTTCGAGCGCGTATTCTTGCTCTGCGTCAACAGCCTTTGCGGTGTTGCGAGCGATGATTTCTTCCACCATACCCGAAAGTTCGGCAAGAGGTGACGAATCCGTCGCATAATTGCTTTCGACCTGAAGATTGACTTTTGCGTCAAGGTCTTCCTGCATATCTTCAAACACTTCAAGACATTTTTTCGATTGTTTGCGGTTGATTATGACAAGCACGAGATAAACGACTGCTATTGTGACAAGTCCGACGAAATGAATCACGCCCATTTCGTTTGCCGTAAGCGTGCCGAATCCCCAAAATGCGAAAAAACCGAGAACGAGAAGCGCGATTGCAAGATAAATGCCCGAGCGATAGTCCTTGTTTTTCTTCACGACTTTTTCGTACACGTTTCCGTCGCTGACGATGTCGCTCGGATAGCCGAATCTCACGCCGAGATATTGCACCCAACTGTCGCGCAAAGGTTGCGGTGCTTTTGACGAGAAGCAATGTGCCGTGAAATCGCTCACGTTGTCGTCGTCAACCTGGTCAACGTTTGCAAGATATTTTTCGATTTTTTTGCTTGCGCCGATGAGCTTGCGAGCACGAGAGCCGAAATAAGTGAGCGCAACTATAACGCCGATGCCGACAATCACGGCAACGACGACGATAAAATACGTTTTGAAATCGATAGCGGGCATTTTGGAAGAGAGTTCCGCAAGCCAATTGAATGCTTTTTCAAAAAATTCCACAAGCACGCCTCCTATATCGAATACAAATTATCTATATGATTATACATACAATACACAAAAAAATCAAGATAATAACAAAACATTTGTCGCATTTTTTTAATGTTTCGTCACTTTAATATACACAAAAGCGCGCCACAACCTGCGTTTTGCAGCGTTATGACGCGCCTATACCGTCTTCGCTTTTTACAAATCCATCGTTTTGCCGCTCTTGAACGAATAAAGCACAACTCTATCGATTTTTGCACAAATCACACTTTCAACCGCCGATTTGTATAGATAAAGTTGCTTTTTGTACTTTTTCACGGTTTCTTCGTCTCTTAAAAGCGAGTTCTTGAAATCGACTATTATCTTCACGTCGTCGTTGATGAAAAGGTCTATGACACCCTGAACGAGAACTCTGTCCTGCGCCGTAAATCCGTCCGACACTTCGCACGCCGGCTTGTACATCATAAAGGATTGTTCCCTGTGACATCTGCCTTTCTTTTCCGCTTCGCGTGCGATTGCCATAACGTCGCTTTCAAGGCAACGCAATATGTCTTTCGGGTTTACGACGGTTCTTTCTTCTTCGGTGAGAACGTTTCTTGCCACCATATCGTCTATTGCGGCTTGCACCTGACTTTCGGTGTTTACGAAATAATCGATATACTGCATAACCTTGTGATACGCCGTGCCGATTTTTGCCGCTTCTTCGTAAATTCTCACCGTCTCTTCGTCCATGCTGTCAAGAGCCGATACGCTGTATTTCATCGCAAGAGTCGTCGCTTCTTCGTGCGGATACTTGAACGCCTGTACCGCGGCGATTTTCTCTTTCACTTCTTCGTTACATTTGCCCGCAACGACGTTTTGCGCCGCTCCGTCAATCTCGACGTCTTGAGAAGTATGTCTAAACACGGGCACTTGTGCACCATCTGCAACTGCCTGAGATATGAAATCGAGTGCGCAACCGGCGCCCGTAAGTTTCGTGCTTTGTCCGAACTCTTTCGCTTTTGCGTCCGACACGGTTGCAGTGATATACATAAGTTGTTTCGCTCTCGTTAGCGCAACGTAAAACAAGCGGATCTCTTCTTTCAGTTGATTGTCTTTTATGCTCTTCTCTACGGCAAGTTTCGAAAGCGTAAGTTTCGTTTTGGTTTTGTTGTCGACGTCGAAATAATTCATTCCGACAAGCCCCTTGTTGTTTTTCTTGTTTTCAAGGTCGCTGTCTCCGAAGCCTTTGCCCGTCGCGATAAGGTCTCCCGTGGCGGAATCGCGCTTGAATTGCACCGCGCAATCGGCAACGAAAACTATCGGGCTTTCAAGTCCTTTGTATCCGTGGAACGTGCTGATTGCAACTCTGTCTTCGCCGCCGCCGTCTCTCGTCTCGTTTGCGCCTTCGACGTAGTCTTCGACGAATTTTCCAAGCGATTGTTCGCTCTCCGCCGCACTGCGTATAAAGCCTTTAAGTCCCGTAACGTTGCCTTCGCCCGTGCGCATCAGATACGCGTCGTAGCAAAACTCGGCAACCGCGTCGTTCATAAGTTCACTCACGCTCTCAAACGACGCTTTGAGTCTGTATTTTTCAAGCAAAGCAAGCGTTGATTTTGCCTTTGTCGCCAAATCGTCGTTTCCGAGTGCGCACGCCACGAATTTATCGTAAAAACATTCTCCGCTTTCCGACGCTATTTTTGCAAGTTCGCTCTCGTCGTATCCGCCGAAAAACGACAACAAAAAACCCGCAAACGGCACGTCTTGTCTGGGATTGTCGAGAGTACGCATAAAGCACATAATTTCTCTTTCGGGCAACGACGCCGAACGCACGAACGAGCCTTCCGACACCGGTATACCTTCGTCTTTCAGCACTTTTACGATTTCTATTGCGGAGTTCGAACGATTGCGGAACAACACCGCAATATCTCCGTATCCGATATATTTTCCGTTGCCGTTTTCGTCAACGCCTTTCGCTCTGCCGACAAGCGTTTTTATCTCGTTTGCGATAAATTTCCCTTCTCTGAACGCCGCGCTTCCGCCGTCTTCGTCATCGTCGTCGAATCTCTCTTTCGTCACGTCGTAAAGACCGTTTGCGCTCTCGCTTTCGGATTTCGTTTTAGTAAACAAATGCACCTGCACGTATCCTTCGGGAAACACGCCGTCTAGCGTTACGGGCGGTATGGACGCAAGTTCGAAACGCGCGTCCGATTTGTAGTTTATGTCCGCGCTCTTTTTTGTCATCACCACGTCGAAAACGTCGTTGACGAATTTGAGAATTCTGTACGCGCTTCTGAAATTGTGATTGAAATAGACGTTCAAACCGTCTTTGTTGCCGAAAGCAGAATACTTCTGTTGACGGGATATGAATATCGCAGGGTCTGCAAGGCGAAAACCGTATATGCTTTGTTTTACGTCCCCCACCATAAAGCACTCCCCTTTAACGAGTTTCTCTATGATTGCTTCCTGCGTGGGATTGACGTCCTGATACTCGTCAACGAACACCGCGTCGAAAGCGTCGGCAAGTCCGTACTCGTCGTGCGACAAAAGTTCCATCGCCTTGTGTTGCAAATCTTCAAACGACAACACGTCGTCTTCTTGTTTGAGCGATTGAAGTTTCTTTGCAAACGTGCCTGCGATTTCCGTGAGTTTTCTCACGTACACGCCGTTTTGCTTGTGATATACGGCAAACGAATCGAGATTGTCGAAGATATTCGCCATCTCGTCAAGCACTTCTTCGATTTGTTTTATCACGCCCTTTGCGTACGTGACGGTTGCCTTGTCTTCGTCGCTTGCTTTGGCAGGAATTCTCGCCGCAACTTTTTCGTACGCTCTTGCGATCGAACACGCTTTTTTAAGGCTGTCCGCAGAGACTATTCTGTCGCAAACGCTTATAAGATTTGCGACGGAATCTCCGTATTTTCCGTTGTTCTGCATTGCCGAAAGCACGTTGAAAAGCGGATTTATCACACTTTGCGCTTTCATAAAAAATTTAGAATAATACTCGCCGAGAATATCGAAAAATCTGCTGTTCTCGTACGAGTCGTAGCAATCGGCAACGCATTTTTCAAATTCTTTTTCGTCGGGTTGAATTTCGATAAGACTGTATATCTTCTTTATCGCATTTTTGAGATTGTCGTCTTTTCTGGATTGCGAGAATATCTCGGCAAGGTCGCAAAACGTTTCGTCTCCCGCCGCCGCGTACTGCGCAATGGTCTCGTCAAGCGCTTTGTTGACGTAAGTCTCGTGTGCGGTCTCGTCAAGCACTTCAAACGTAGGAGACAATCCGAGTTTGTCAAAATTTTCCCTTATGAGCGACTGGCAAAATGCGTGTATCGTACATATATGGCAAAACGGCATTTCGTCGAGTTCTTTTCTGAATCTGTCTCGCACTTCTCCGCTTGACGCGCACGCCGCCCGGAAAAGTTCCTGATGCAGTCTTTCTTTCAGTTCGTCCGCCGCCGCGTTGTTGTAGACGAGTATGAGAAGATTTTTTAGAGACGCGCCTTCTGCAACCATAAGAATTATGCGCTTCACCATCGTGGAAGTCTTGCCCGAACCTGCCGAAGCCGACACGAGAATACGTCCCTTTTCGAGCACCGCTTTCTTTTGGTCGTCGGTGAGAAGAAGTCTGCCCTTTTCATCTCTCAATATTTCAAGTCTTTTTTCATTTTCAACGCTGACCGCTTTTTTTGTGTCGCTCATATCCTCGCTCCTTCTTCGCCCTTGTCCGCTTTGACGTTTTCGGTTGCCGTATCCCCGCAGTTTTCCTTGGCGCATTTCTCGCCGCTCTCTTTGTCAAGCTCAAACACGCTCGTTCCGCTCACTTTGGGCAACTTTCTTTCGTTCATACCCTTGTATGCGCAGATGCTTGCAAAATCGCACTTGTCGCACTTGCCGTATAGCGGCGTGGGACGAATGAAACCGTCCGCAATCTCTTTTGCGCCTTTCGTCGCAATAGCCATAGCGTAGTCTCCAAGCACGTCAAAATCGGACTTTGACAAATGAACGCCTTCGTTGAATTTGTCCGTCTTTTTGTCTCGCTTGAACGGAACGACGGATTTTTCGGGTGCGGTTTTCACCATATCGTCAATCTGACAGAGCGTTTCGTAACTGTCGCACGCCTGTCCTTTATACTTATATCTGTCTTCCGCATCGTCCGTGAAACTTGAGAAAATCGGAAAATAGAACACTCCGCAAGGATTTGCGCCGAGACTCTTTTCCACCGCGCGCATATACACGTACAACTGAATTTTTTGTCCGGCGTACAATTCTTTCAGCGGCAAATCCGCACTCTTGTACGTCTTGTAGTCTATGACGATAAATTTGTCGTCAAGCACGTCGACTCTGTCAATCGTGCCTTTAAGTCCGATTTTTCTGTCCCCTATATCGAGAGATACGGGCAAAATCTCGCCTTCTCCAATTTTCGCTTCAAGGAAACAAGGACGGAACTTCGAACGTTTCTGCACCCGATACAAATCTTTGATAAGATGCGCGCCTTCCGCTTTTACGCGGTACAACAATCTTCCCGTATCCGCTTTTTCGAGCAACACGCCGAAATCGTTTTCTTTCACCGCTTCGAAGAAATATGCGTCCGCTTTTTCGTCAAGGTCCGTGTCGTCGCTTATATTGCCGTCTCGCACGTCTTTGAAAAACCTTTCGAGAACGAAGTGCAATATCGTTCCGTTTTCCGTGCCTTCGAATTTGCCGTCCTTTCTCCGTCTAAGCGACAAAACGTAATTGAAATAATGCGCGTACGGACAACCGTAGAAAGTTTCCAGTCTGCTCACGCTCGTGGACTCTCCGAAATACGCCCCGTCCTGCTTTTCTATGCGTTCGGGCACCTTCACGGCATCGTCGACTCTCTGCTTGTCCGCGTCGTCCACAAACTCGTATGCGCTTGCATAAACGTCGAGATTTTTTGCATCCGCTCTTCCCGACGTGACATTTCGAAGCACTTCGTTGAAGCACGCTTTTTTCGTGCAGAACACGTCCGTCGCTTTTTCGACGTCGTATTTCGGTTTTCCGTCTTCACCGCCTGCGAGCATAAAGTTTTCGACGTCTATTCTCTCGATTTCAAGCGGTTTGCCGTCCTGCTCGAGCATATTCTGCAACTCGTACACGACGGTTGACGGTCTCATCGCACCGCCGTCTCCCGTCTCGGAATAACTCACGACAAGTCTGCCTTTCGGCTTTTTCATAAGGTCGCATACGGCGTACATATCCGTCATGATTTTTTGCATCTCGTCGGGCGTCACGTCAACGCCGAGCGCGTGAAGCGTCTCTTCGTCCTTGGGCGTTATCACCGCACCGCCGCCGCTTGTTTTGGGAAACTTAGAGTTGTTCGCACCAAGCACGTAAACATCCCCCTCTCCCATAAATCTGCTGTCGCTCCCCCCCACGAACACGCAATCGAGAAAAGTTGGTACGAGTGCGATTTTGAGCGTTTTGAGCATTGACTTGAACACACTTTCGAAGCCCTGAACGTCAGTGTCGTAATCGAGCACGTCTTCTATCTCGTCCAGCACGGAATTTATCTTTGCGTCAACCTGCTCGGCAACCTTTCTGTAATACTCGCTGAGCGTTGCAAGTTTTTCGACGTATTCGGAATATTCGCGAGTGCTGTTTTCAAGAATCGTTCTCACCGAGCCGACGTATTCCTTTATCGGTCTCACGCCGCTTTCACAAAGCGGATCGAGCGTTTCAAAAATAGCCTTGCGCACGAATTCGGCAGGCTCGTTTTCGTTTGTATTGTCTATAACCGCGTCTTTATCAGTCGCATTTGCGTGTATAAACTTGCAGTTTTGCGATTTGCGTGCAAATTTATCGGTTTGCTTTCGGTCAAATTCGCGATTCTTCGGCACATACTCCACGTTGTATTTCAAGCAATAGTTTTCAAAAAGATAAACGAGACTTTCTCCGTTTTCAAGCCCCGAGTAGAACAGCGGATTTTTTGCAAAATCGAGTGTTTCGCGCAACCTGAAATTGCTGCGTACGCAAGCGATTGCTTGCAATACAAATTTCGCTCTCGCCTGTTGAGAAAGGAGTTGTTTGTCATCTATAAAATATGGGATGTCGTATCTGTCAAACGCATTTTTTATCTCCGCTTCGTACGCTTCTACATCGCTGACGTACACTTCTACGTCTCTATATCTTCCGCCGTTTCTCACGTGCTTTGCAACGTCGATTGCAACTTGCGTCGCTTCGTCGTATCTCGATTTCGCAACGCGCAAAGTCACCTTTCCGTCGTTGGGCGTTTTATCTTTTCCGTCCGTGCCGATATACGCGAAGAGTTTCGTGGATATTGCCTGCATCTGCGGGCAAAGTTCCTGCTTGTTATCCACAATTTCCACTTTGTCTTTGCAAAGTCCGACAAGCCTTTTTATAACCCTGTCGGGATAAATGCGCCTGTTCGGGTTGTCGTATCCGCTGACAAGTCCTATCGTCAGCGACAGCGCGTTTTCGGCAAGTCCTTTGACGATATCCAGTTCGGGAGACGAAAACTCGTAAATATCCGTGCAATAGAAGTTGGTCGTCGCAACCTTTTCGGGATTTTTCGCTATCCACTCGGCAAGTGCGAAAAGTCTCGTGGACGAATCGCTGTGTTTTCCTTCGAGTGCGGCAAGATACCCGTCGTAAATGAGTGCGATGTCATGCGCCTTCGCTTTGAGAGATGCTTTTGCGCCCTTTGACGCTTCGACGAGTTGTGCAGACGTGATTCCGCTGTTTCGCACGGCGGTGAGCGCGGCGTACAATTCGCTTGCAAAGCCTTCCGTCATTGCCACTTTGCCGTAATACGTAAGTTCGTCTCTCTTGTCTGCGATAACCTTGCCTATAAGCATAACCGAGCCTTCGGGCGTAAGGCACTTTTTGATGTCGTCACCGATAAGTTTGTTAGCAAGACGCGTGAACGACATGACTTCGATGCCGAACGTGCTTTCTATGCCCAACGACGAAATAAGACCGCGTTCAACCGACGCCGTAAATCTGTCCGGCGCAATGACGACGTTTTTCGACGAACCGTCTAAATTGTTTTTGAGTTGTTTCAGCACTCCGAGATACGCCCCCGAAGAGCAATTTGACGTGATTATTTTCATATTTTGAGTATAACACCTTTTATGTACCGTTTCAATCCCATAACCTAAACAAATAAAAATTATCAATTTTTATTTGTTTTTTTGAAAAATCCGCCAAATTGCAAGAAAACACGGCAATTTTAATTGCAGGAATATATTTTTATGTTATAATAACTACATTATGAAAAAAGCAATACTCATCGCACTCGTTGCGGTCATGATTGCGGTCATGGGCGTTTCGCTCTCGGCTTGCAACAACGCAACCACGCAAGGTCAACTTCAAAACATTCTGAACGACCACAACCACGAGTCGTTTGAATACACCGTGTACGCACATGACGCAGACGGCAATCACGTCGAGGGATATGACGGAACGTATGCCGTCACGCTCGACAAATACGTCGCAGGTTCCACGATTGAGAATTTCGGATCCGCAACTCTTTCAGACGTTGCAGAAGGCATTCTCGTCAAAGGCAATCTCACCGTCGGCACGACTGAATACAACACGGGTTGTTACTTCACTCTCATCAACGGTTCGAGTTATATGGTTCCTGCCTATTCTTTCCGCACCGTGAAGAAAGACGGCAATGTCACTTTCTCTCTCAATGCGACTTACGACGGCAAGAAATTCAACTACAACCGCACCATCGACGGTGTTGAATCCAACGGCACGGTGAATCTCGGCAAAGCGGTCACTTACTACGACAACAACGAGTTTCATCAATCTTTGCGCACGATAACGACGTTCTCAGAGTCTTTGTCTTTCTCGTTTGCAATGCCGATTGTCAGCGACATCGAAGCAAGTTCGGTCACACTCACTGCAAGAGTCGGCGGCAAAGCGACGATAAAGAACGCTTTCACAGAATCCAGAGCGGACTTACAGGATAATGGCATTTCCTGCTACAAAACGCTTGTCTCTCGTTCAACCGAAGTTGCGGGACTTTCGCAAACATTGTTCTATTCGGTAAACGACGTGACGTTCACGGGTTGGAACATGAAGCACGTTCTCGTCCGTATTCAAGAACCCTTCAAAGTGGACGGCAACATCTATTCCATGGTGTACGACCTTAAATCCGCGGAATTGCACTGAGTATTAAAAAAAAAGCAACGCACGCTGTACGGCGTGCGTTTTTTTATTGTCTCGTTTTATTGTCCGAATAATTTTTAACCGTGTTATTAACAATCGTTTGCAACACTTCCCTGACGAGACGGCAAGTTTTTCAGCAAAGATAGGTGTATTTTGCCTTGTAGTGCTGATACATCTTTTCTATCATCTCGTCTTCGGTATGTCCGATTGAAAGTATCTTGCCGAATTTTGTGAGATAATACATTCCCTTCGGCACGTAAACGTAATCGAATACACCGTCTGCCTGCGCGCTTGCAGGCGTGAGATATTTCTTTTCGGTGTCTTCTCGTGCGATATAACACTTGTCGTCTTCGTTTTGGCGCACGGCGTAATTGCGATATATGTAAGCGATTTTGTCAACCGCTTCCTGCTCGGTGTCAACCACGTCGTAGGTCATATCGTTTTTGAGAATGATTGCAAAAAACTTGTCCGCTATGGCGTACTCGAAAATCTCGTCGTCTTCACCGTCAAGATAAGGATACAGGTCTCCCCTTTCGCCGTACGTCCACTGCTGATGCATTTTCGTCATGTAAATTCGCGTTTTCATACACTCATTATATCACGCCCGATATCATTGTTCAAGACAAGAATTGAAGAATCTAGCGTAGCGAAAGAAATGCGCCTTACGGCTGGATGTCTCGGCAAGCTACTCGCAACTGCTATGCTTGCGCATAGAAACCTGCGGTTTTGCCTTTTTCAAAGGCGTTGCTACGTTAATACATACGCTACGCAACCCTTGCGAGCAAGTTGCTCCGCTTTGCATTGACAACATGACGATATGGAGAAATTGATATTTTATGCTCCGTAACGAACAGATTGAAAAAACTGACTGCGATATTTAGATAAAGACAAGAAAACGCCCCTTTTACTGCAACCCTACTGCGTGCGCAAAACAGATGCATAACAAGAAAGGCACGGCTTGAACCAAAACCCAACGTACAAAGCGTACGTGATTTTGTAGCGGATGGGCATTGACGCAGTTAGGTGCAAATTATTGAAAGTTAAAAACTGACCGCAATATTGAGATGAAGAGCAAGGAAACGCCCCTTGCTCGGCAACCCTAATGTACATATAGTACATGAGTTGATGGGCTGTATATTGCTTAAAATATATCTTTTTAATGACCACGATATTTAGATAAAGAACAAGGAAACACCCATCCGAAACAAAACCCAACATACAGATAGTACGTGATTTTGGAGCGGATGGGTGTTGACGCAGTTAGGTGCAAATTACAAAAGGTGACAAATAACTGAGCGCAATATTGAGATGAAGAGCAAGGAAACGCCCCATCGGAGCAAAACCCAACGTACATAGACGTACGTGATTTTGAAACGATGGGGCGTTGACGTAGCTATTCGCTCAATAGTGCGCTCAGTCAAGTTCGAAGGCGCCGGTGTAAAGCTGATAATACCTACCATGCAACGCGATGAGTTCGTCGTGATTGCCGCGTTCGATGATTTCTCCGTGTTCGAGAACGCAAATCACGTCGGAGTTGCGGACGGTGGAAAGACGGTGCGCGATGACAAAAACGGTGCGCCCTTGCATGAGTTTGTCCATGCCATGTTCGATGAGTTTCTCGGTGCGGGTGTCGATTGACGACGTCGCTTCGTCGAGAATGAGAACGGGCGGATTTGCGATTGCGGCGCGTGCGATTGCAAGAAGTTGGCGTTGACCTTGCGAAAGGTTTTCGCCGTCTCCGGTGAGCATAGTGTTGTAGCCGTCGGGCAAATGGCGGATGAAATAGTCCGCATTTGCGAGTTTTGCGGCGGCGACGACTTCTTCGTCGGTCGCGTCGAGTTTGCCGAAACGAATGTTGTCGGCAACCGTGCCCGTGAACAAGTGTGTGTCTTGCAAAACCATTGCCATAGAGCGACGCAAATCGTTCTTGTTGATTTTGGTTATGTTGATGTTGTCGTATCTTATCTTGCCTTGATCTATGTCATAGAAGCGGTTGATAAGGTTGGTGATAGTGGTTTTGCCTGCGCCGGTTGAGCCGACAAGCGCAACTTTTTGACCGGGCAACGCTTCCATGGTGACGTGTTTGAGCACGGTTTTTTCGGGCACGTATCCGAAAGTGACGTCTTCAAACTCCACTTCACCGCGCCATTTGACGTAAGTGGTCGTGCCGTCTGCTTTGTGGAAGTGTTTCCAAGCCCACTCACCCGTGTATTCTTTTGTTTCGACGATATTGCCGTTTTCGTCTTCTCTTGCGTTGACGAGAGTGACATAACCTTCGTCTTTTTCCGGCTCTTGGTCTATAAGTTCGAAGATACGCTCCGCACCTGCCAAAGCCATAAGCACGCCGTTCATTTGTTGCGCTATCTGCGAAAGCGGGTTGCTGAATTGGCGAGAGAATTGCATAAAGGACACAAGTCCGCCCCACGTCATACCGCCAAAGCCGCTGATTGCCATAATAGTGCCGACGATTGCGGTGACGGCGTACGAGATGTAGGACAAGTTGCCCATGATCGGAAACAAAATGTTTGCGTATTTGTGCGCCTTGTCGGAGTCGTGGAAGAGAGCCTCGTTGAACTTGTCAAAGTCAACTTTTTCTTCGTCTTCGTGGCAGAACACCTTGACGACTTTAAGCCCGTCGATATGCTCTTCGATGAAGCCGTTGATTGCGCCCGTTTGACGTTGTTGTCCGACGAAGTGCTTTCCGCTCTTGCCTGCGATAAACTTCATGATGAAAAGCATGACGACAAGCATAACCACCGCGCACAGCGTGAGCAAGGGTGATACGATCATCATTGCGACAAACATTCCTATGACTGTGAGCGAGTTGCTAAGCAAGTTTGGAATGCCGTTTGAGAGCAATTCGCGCAAAGTGTCGGTGTCGTTGGTGTAAAGGCTCATTATGTCGCCGTGAGTGTGAGTGTCGAAATATTTGATGGGCAATTTTTCCATCTTTTCAAACATCTCGTCACGCACGTTTTGCAACGTTTTGGTGGTGACTCTTGTGAGAATGAAACTATAAAGATAGTGCAATCCCGCCCCCGTGACGTACATTGCCGCCATAATGCCGACGATTCCGCCAAAGTTCTGAATGGTGACTTCCGCCGCCCTTTGAATTATCGCTTCGTTGGTCGTGACATAGTTGCCCATCTTGTACGCAAGGGGCAGAATGTAGTTGTTGACGACGACCGAGCCGAGCATAAACGTACCTGCAATGTTGCAAAGCACGTTTGCTATCATGCAAAAGAGTGCGCCGATGAGTTGTCCCGTATACGGCTTCCAGTATCCGAGAATACGTTTCAAAGTTTTCATCGGATTCTTTGCCCTATACTTGTTCTGGGGCATTGCGTTCTTAACGTTTTTCTTGTCTTTCTTACGCATTTTCGCTCACCCCCGTTTCTTGTTCGTCGCTACCCTTCTTTTGCGAATTGTAAACGTCCTGATAAATCTGATTCGTTGCGATAAGTTCGTCGTGAGTGCCGACAGCGTCGATCTTGCCGTCGTTCATGACGATGATTCTGTCCGCACTTTCGACGGACGAGATGCGTTGCGCGATGATAAGCACCGTGGTGTCGCCAAACTCGTTTTTAAGCCCTGCGCGAATAGCCGCGTCCGTTGCGGTATCAACCGCGGACGTGGAATCGTCCATAATCATAATTTTCGGTTTTTTAAGCAAGGCGCGAGCGATGCACAAGCGTTGCTTTTGACCGCCGGACACATTGACGCCGCCCTGTCCGAGCTCGGTGTCATAGCCATTGGGGAAGGACATAATGAAATCGTGCGCCTGAGCCGCTTTTGCAGCATGCTCTATCTCTTCTTGAGTTGCGTTTTTGTTGCCCCAGGCAAGGTTTTCTCTGATAGTACCGCTGAAAAGCACGTTCTTTTGCAGCACCATAGCCACGCTGTCTCTAAGTTCGTTGAGTTTGTACTCTTTGACGTTGACTCCGCCCACTTTGACTTCGCCGTCGAGAACGTCGTAAAGTCTGGGAATGAGTTGCACGAGCGTGGTCTTTGCAGACCCCGTTCCGCCGATGATGCCTATCGTTTCGCCGCTCTTGATGTGTAAATCGATGTCTTCGAGATTGAGCACGTCATGAGACTTCGAGTACGAAAAATCGACGTGGTCGAAGTCTATGCTGCCATCTGCGACTTTGAGAGAATCGCTTGCGTTTTCACCGTTCTCGATGTCGATTTTTTCATCGAGCACTTCGACGATACGGTCAAGAGACGCACGTGAAAGCACGATATTCATAAAGCCCATAGCGACCATCATAAGCGACATGAGAATCTGCATGATATAACTCAAAAACGCCGTAAAATCGCCCAAAAGCATTTTCCCGACTATGATGTCGTTGCCGCCGAACCACGCAACGCAAAGAATGCACGCATACACGATGATTTGCATAAACGGGAATGCGACGACAATGATTTTTTCCGCCGAGAATTGCAGTTTTTGCACGGTGGACGACACTTTTTTGAACTTGTCGATCTCGTTGTCTTCTCTCACAAACGCCTTCACCGCGCGGATGCCGATAAGGTTTTCCTGCGTGGACTCGTTCATATCGTCGTATTTGCGAAGCATCTTTTCAAAGCGTGGGAAGACGACTTTGACGCCGATGAAAATGCCGACTATAAGTACGGGAAGCGCGACTGCAAAAATCACGGAAAGGTCCGGACTTATAGATATCGACATGCACATTGCGAGAATGAGCATTATCGGCGAGCGCACGAGCATACGAATGGCGATCTGAAATGCCATTTGTATATTGGTCACGTCTGTTGTAAGTCTTGTGACAAGGCTTGCCGTGTTGAAACGGTCAAGGTTTGCAAAACTGAAATTTTCAATTTTGTAGAAAAGTTTTCTGCGAAGATTTTTTGCAAAGCCCGTTGACGCGGTTGCGGCAAGTTTTCCCGACATAGTGCCGAAAAACAGGGATATGAGTGCCATAACCACCATCATTGCGCCGCAAGTGACGATAAACGACACGCGGTTTGTCATGGTGAAAAGTGCCCAACTCGACTTGCCCAGTTGCAACGTAAAGGTGAATTCCGTCAAGTTTTCTGCCATGCCCACGTTGACGATTTGCGCCATGATGAGCGGTATGAAAATCTCAAACAGAACTTCCAGAGCAACCAAAACTGATGTGAAAATCGCATGCGGCTTGTATTCGCCGATGCACCCCGCCATCTTTTTGACGCCGCCTTTGGATTTTGGTGCTTTTTGTTTTTCCATATTTCTCCCGATTCGCTCTATGCGAATCCTTTGCCAAAATAAATGATATATATTCTATTTACGATTTTTCGATACAAATGTCAATCGATATAAAAATTTTTTTTCTAATATTAAAAATATTTTAATATTTATAATAATACCTTAAACACGCGCGAACGCATACGCATATGCGCGTGAGAATTCTCTCCGTAAAATTTCTGTCGATTTTTTGTTTCAAACGGCGTGTTTGATATAATTACACACCGATAGATAACTTGACAAAATAGTGCTTTTGTGCAATAATTTATACTACATTGCGGATAAGGAGACGAAATATGACGAACAAAGAAGATTTGCGCATCATTCGCACAAGAAAACTTTTGAGCAACACGCTGCTCGATATGATGGAAGAAGAATCAATCGAGAAAATCAGCGTCATTGACCTTTGCAATCGCGCTATGGTCAACAGAGCCACTTTCTACGCACACTTTGAAGACAAATATCATCTTCTTACTTTCGCTCTCGAAGAACTCAAAGACGAACTGTACGAAAAATTCAACAAAGAGACGAAACTCACCACGCCTATCGAGACGATTTCATCTCTTATGACGATGGCAATCGAGTTTTTCTTCGACAAGCACAACCACATCGCAAACATAATCCGCAACAATCGCAACGGCAAGGTCGTCAGCACCATTCAGGACTCCATTGCTCACTCGATAAAATATCAACTTTCAAAATATAAGGACACTTACGAGATAAAACTTCCGTTGCAGGTTTTGTCAAGTTTTATCGCCGGCGGAATGGTGTCCACTGCGCTCTGGTGCATAGACAATCCAGGCAAATACTCTCAGGAAGAATTTCTCTCATACGTCTCATGCCCGATCGTGCCCCACTACTTCGTAAAGAAATGATTTGCCACCCATAAAAACAAACAAAGACTCTTCCTTTTCGGAAGAGTTTTCTTTTTGCAAAAATTCGGCAATAATTTTTTTGAAAAACTTGTATAAAATATCTTGACAAATACGCAAACGGTGATATAATTAGCAATCGAAGAACAAGAGTGCTAACAGTCAACAAAATAGACTGCCAGTACAAATTCATAAAAAGGGGGTGCTGATATGGACACCAACAAATATACGAAAAAGGCTCTTGACGCCATCAACAATGCGCAAACTCTCGCGCTTGAAAGACACAATCAACAACTTTGCAAGGAGCATATCGCCTACGCGCTTTTGAGCGACGATGAAGGGCTTATCCCCAAACTCGTCACAAAATGCGGTGCGGACGCACCTGCGCTTTTGCGTGAAATAGACAAAATTATCTCGGGCTTTTCTTCCGTCACGGGAAGCGGAGCAGGCGAAGTGTATCTTGCACAAGATTGCGCCCTTATGCTCTCTCAGGCAGAGAAACTCGCAAAGAATCAAGGCGACGATTTCGTGAGTGTGGAACATATATTCCAAGCGATTCTCGACAATCCGTCCGCCGCTCTTAAAAACGCTTTTGCAAAGTGCAAACTCACAAAAGCGGACTTTATCAATGCTGTCAAGCAAGTTAAAACGTCAAAAGTGACAAGTGACAACCCCGAAGACACTTACGACGTGCTCAACAAATACGGTCACGATATGGTGGAACGCGCATCCCGCGGACAACTCGATCCCGTCATCGGTCGTGACGACGAGATAAGAAACGTCATCCGTATTTTGTCAAGAAAGACCAAAAACAACCCGGTGCTTATCGGTGAAGCGGGCGTCGGCAAGACGGCTATTGCCGAAGGTCTTGCGCAACGTATCGTGCGCGGAGACGTGCCCGAGGGATTGAAGGACAAACACATATTTGCTCTCGATATGGGCGCGCTGATTGCAGGCGCAAAGTATCGTGGCGAATTTGAAGAAAGACTCAAAGCCGTCTTGACCGAAATCAAGAAACAAAACGGCAGAATGTTGCTGTTCATCGATGAGTTGCACACCATCGTGGGCGCAGGCAAGACCGAAGGCAGCATGGATGCAGGCAATCTTTTGAAGCCTATGCTTGCAAGGGGCGAACTTCACTGCATCGGCGCAACCACCCTTGACGAATACCGCAAGTATATCGAAAAAGATCCTGCGCTTGAAAGACGTTTTCAACCCGTCATGGTCAACGAACCCACCGTTGAAGACACAATCGCGATCTTGCGTGGCTTGAAAGAAAGATACGAGATCTTCCACGGCGTGCGTATTCACGACCAAGCTCTCGTTGCGGCGGCAACGCTTTCTGACAGATACATCACCGACAGATTCTTGCCCGACAAGGCGATCGACCTTGTGGACGAGGCGTGCGCGATGATAAGAACGGAAATCGACAGCATGCCCACCGAAATGGACGTGATAAGCCGCAAAATCATGCAACTTGAAATCGAAGAAATGGCTCTTGAAAAAGAGACGGACAAACTCTCCGTTGACCGCCGCGAATCCATAAAGAAAGAACTTGCCGAGCTGCACGACAAATTCAACGCGATGAAGGCGCAATGGGAAAACGAGAAGAAGGAAATCAACAGCGTGCAAGACACCAAAGCCGAAATCGACCGCGTCAATCTCGCAATCGAAGAAGCGAAACGCAACGGCGACTACGGCAAGGCGGCGCAACTGCAATACGGCGAAATGCCCGCTCTCACAAAGAAACTGGAAGAAGCCGAAAAGAAGAGTGCAAACGGCACTACGCTTTTGCGTGACGAAGTGACTGCCGACGAAATCGCAAAAATCGTGGCAAAGTGGACGGGTATCCCCGTCACCAAGCTCATGGAAAGCGAAAAGGAAAAACTGCTCCATCTTGGCGATGAACTGCACAAGAGAGTCATAGGTCAAGACGAGGCTGTCACGGCAGTGAGCGAAGCGGTGTTGCGTTCTCGTGCGGGTATATCCGACGAAAACAGACCTATCGGCTCGTTCCTGTTCCTTGGTCCGACGGGCGTTGGCAAGACGGAACTTGCAAAGACGCTTGCATCCTATCTGTTTGACGACGAGCGCAATATCGTGCGTATCGACATGACGGAATATATGGAAAAATTCAGCGTATCTCGTCTTATCGGCGCACCTCCGGGATACGTGGGCTATGACGAAGGCGGTCAACTCACCGAGGCCGTGAGAAGAAAACCCTACTCTGTCGTGCTGTTTGACGAGATCGAAAAGGCGCACCCCGATGTGTTCAACATCTTGCTGCAAGTGCTTGACGACGGCAGAATCACCGACAGCCAAGGCAGAACGGTCAATTTCAAGAACACAATCATCATCATGACTTCCAACCTTGGCAGCAGCGTCATTCTCGACAACATCGATGACAAAGGCGAAATCAAGCAACAAGCCAAAGACGAAATCGACGGACTGCTCAAACAAACTTTCCGCCCCGAGTTTTTGAACAGGCTTGACGACATCGTGTTCTTCACGCCGCTCACAAGAGAGAGCGTGTATAAGATCATCGACATCATGCTCGCAAAACTCTCATCGAGGCTCGACAAACAAAATCTCAAACTCGAAGTCACCCAAGCGGCAAAAGACCTTATCGTTGACGGCGGCTATGACGTGACCTTTGGTGCAAGACCGCTCAAACGTTATATCGAGAGCAATGTCGAAACCAAAGTGGCAAGAGCAATTCTCAAAGGCGACATGGACGAAGGCGACACCATCGTGGTTGACGCAAAAGACGGCGAAATCACCGTCACATCCAAACACTGATCAACACAATTTTCCCCCTTTCCTAACCGAAAAGCGCAGCGGATAATCTCCGCCGCGCTTTTCTTTTTTAACCACATGAGTTTTTCAGGCAACATATTTTACGTAAACGCGCTTTTCAAGGGTGAAGTACGTGTCATCCGCCTCAATTTCGATTTCATTAAATGATTTGCCAACAATTTCAACCTGTTGCGTCATCTCTTTATCGGAAAAATATTGCAGTTTTGACGAATCTATCTTTTTGCCGTATGCCGAAACTTCAAACGTATCTGCCGTCAACTTCTCCGTTGCATCGTCAACATAATAGAAATACTCTTTCCCTTCATATTCGAATTTCACAAATTTTGCACCGAAATAGGAATAAAGCACATACAACGACGTATCTTTATCAAGCACGTTGTCATCATTGTGTTTTTGTCTGCACGTTGAATCGAGATAGAAACCCCACGAAGGAACAAACCCGGGCGTTCCGTCAAATTTTTGATAATTGCTAAAATAATATTTTATCGAAAAAGTGCTACCCTTCTTTATGGTGATAGTGTTTTCCAGCTCGGGGTTTTCATCATGTGCAGAAGAAACCGAATAAACCTTTACTTCGATATTGTCTTTTTTATCACATGCAATAAAACAGGTCAACGACATCGCAATCAAACAACAAAACCATACGATAAGTACAACTTTCTTTCTCATAAATTTACTCCCCCCTTCATTATTCTAGCAAAAAAACAAACTAGTTTCCGTATATCTAAATCTTATCACAGCATTTATAGCTCGTCAATAAAAACTTTTGGCGGACACAACCACGCCTTGTCTTCCCCAATCAACCATTATATATTCGTCAAAAAATCGTAAAAACCCCAAAAATCGTCAGCTCATGCGTTGCAGGTGGGGCAAGGCGTAGGCGAAAAATTGCTTGTAGGCATCGCATTTGTCGATGTCGATACGCTCGCGTTTGCAGCCGTTTTTGCAAAGGGCATAATATTTGCAAGCCTTGCATTTTTCGTCTATTTGCATGCTTTCTTTGATAAATTGCGTGGCGATCGGATGTTTTGACAGGGCAAAAAAGTCCGTATCGTTGATGTTGCCCATGTCGTAGCAGTCCACGCAATAGAAGTCACACGGATACACTTCGCCGTCGCCTTCGATGACAAATTGGTGGCAACAATGCCCGTCCATGCCGCATTGCTCGGGGATCTCGTGGTGAGCAAGGCGCACAAAATTGTCGAATTGACGAATGGACGTATAATTGCCGTCCACAAAGTCCTTCAAATACAGCGAGAAACACTTTTTCAAGAAATACGCATAGTCTTCACCGCTCATGACGTAGTTTTCTTCTTCGCTCGGGAAGGGCGTGGAATACTCGCAAGCGGAAATCGGCTTGCCGTTTTCATCGAGGCGCAAAGGTTTGAGCATAGGGATAAATTGAAGATGCCTGAACCCTTGTTTTTTGAAAAATCTATAAATCTGCTCTATACGTTGTGCAACCTGCTTTGTCAGCACTATGAGAACATTGAATTCCACCCCGTATTTTTGCATAAGTTTTGCCGCCGCTAACACTCTTTGAAAAGTCGGCTCTCCGTTTGCGTCTATGCGGAGCGAATCGGCAATTTCGTCACCGTCAAGCGACAATCCCACAAGATAGCCGCCGCGCTTGAAAATCTGACACCACTCGTCGTCAATCAGCGTGCCGTTGGTCTGAATGCCGATATACACGGGGCATTTGCGGACGTTGAGTTCTCGTATGATTGCATGCACGTTTTTGAAAAACTCCTTGCCGGCAAGAAACGGCTCTCCGCCTTGAAAGGACAACATCACCTTGTCGTCACCTGCAAAATCAAACGCCTTTTTCAAGATATTGCGCAAGGTATCTTGGCTCATAATGCCGCGCGAAGGCATCTCTCTGTGGCTTGACAGATCGTTGTAAAAGCAGTATTTGCATCTCAAATTGCAATTTGACGATGCGGGTTTCATCATTATGCTTATATTCATGATTTTGTTGTAATATCGTGTATGTTATATATTTTTTCGGGCGCAAATAAAAAACTTTGTCATTGCGAGCGCAAGCGTGGCAATCTCGTGGAAACGAAACGACAAACTTTTTCTGCGCCCGATAAGTTTTTTATAAATGGTCGGCTCTACAAAGGGTTAGCGCTTGAACCCCTAAATAGAATTGCCCCATCTTTCCGGTCCACGCCGGTATTTCTTCCACCACTCGTATAGAGTGCTTTCTCTACAAAACTGTCCGTCGCTCGCGGGGAAGACAGGCGGCACTCGCATAGACAAGTATCGTCCCCTTGTTATGTCACTCGTTCGCAAGTGCAAAGAACAACACGCACTTGCTCACTTGTACAACCGTCTTGCTCGGCGCTTATCTCGGCGTTCGCCTTGCGAACGCTCACTTAGAATAAGCACATTCCGTTAATAAGTACGCTCCGAATAGGCTTTCGTTTTTGGCGCAATTATTAATTATTCATCGCAACTCGGCTCTTCGTCTAGGTCGCAAACGATGTCGTACTTGCAGCTTGCGCTCACGGCGTTGACGATTGCTTGGCGGGTTGCCTCCACCGTTGCGGACTCGAGAATTGTGATGTTCACAACGGGTTTTACGCCGCTTGCCATGCAAAACATTGTGTCGCCGTCATAGACTGTATGCACGGGGCGAATGGCTCTTGCCATGCCGTCATGGGATATGCTTGCAAGCCTGTTTGCGTCCACTTTGGAGAGTTTCGCATCGGTGAGAATACAGCCTATCGTTGTGTTTGTGCCAAGCAAGAGTTTTGCAAATTCGCCGTTTGCAAGACATTTTTCGGTGTCGATAAAGATGCCGTTTTTGCCCTTTGCACCGGCAACGATTTTGCCGCTCTCATCCACAACGTCGCCCATTGCGTTGACGGCAACGACAGCCGTGATCGTGACGCCTGCCACCTTGACCGTCGCCGCGCCGACACCGCTCTTGCATGCGTTTTTTAGACCGCGTATCTTGCCTACGGTTGCGCCTTTTCCTGCTCCGATGTTGCCGAAATCGGAGGTTTTGTCTGCGTTTTTGCACGCATAAAGTCCGTATTGTGCGGTTGGATAGTGATATTCCTTTTGATTGAGATCATACAGCACCGCACCGCAAACAATAGGCACGATCTTGCCCATACTCTTGTAGCCTATGCCTTGATCTTTGAGATATTCCATGACGCCGCAAGTTGATGCAAGCCCGTATGCCGAGCCGCCCGAAAGCACGACCGCATTGATTTTTTGCATCATTTTTTCGTTGCGCAAAAGGTCCGTTTCTCTCGTCCCCGGCGCACCGCCACGACAATCGCAACCGCCCGTCGCTCCCTTTTTTGCAAGCAAAACGGTGACGCCCGTGAAGTCGTCCTGATAATGTCCTATCTTAAATCCGTATGGAATTGTAACGTTCATATTTGCCTCGTTCAGACGAGTTCGTCAATGCTAGTCTGTTTGTAGATTATAAATTTGTCAAAGAAGTCCGCGACGTCTTTTTGCATATCCTTGCCACACCAATCGTAAAACACTTCGTGGCGCGCGCCGTCATAGAGATGAAGCTCGGTGTTGATGCCGTTGGCTTTGTACATTTTTTCGAGTTTTCGCACGCCTTTGCCCATTTCACCGACAGGGTCCGCGTCACCGGAAAACATGCCGATTGCGGTTGCGGGATTGAGTTTTGCCTGCGCCTTTTTGCTGTACAGTTTCGACGTCTCTTTCATCATATAATAGTCAAAATTGACACTCATGCTCGTGTGCGAATACGGGTCCGCAAGCACTTGTTCTCTGCGTTCTCTCACGCTGTTTGCCCACTGCAACTTGCCTTCGTCGCCCTTGTACTTCTGCATATTGTCGCTCACCCAGTTGACTATACGCGGACGCCAGTTTCTTGCGACGAGCCAAATGGGGAACACTGCGATTTTGCCGAACGTGAACAGGGTGCGCATATGCCCCGAGCCGATGAGTGCGATTGCCTTGACGTCCGTACCTTCCTGTGCAAACGCTTGCGAAAGGAAACTGCCGTAACTGTGCCCCATAAGGAAAATCGGCAAGTCATAGCGGTCTTTGAGCCACTCTCTTATGAACAACTCGTCCTGAAGCGTCTTTTTGAAGATATTGCCTTTGTGTCTGCCGCGATTTTCGGGCGTTTCCGTCCTGCCGTGCGCACGATGGTCGTCGCCGAAAACAATATAGCCGCGACTGTTGAGATACCTTGCAAATTCGTCGTAACGGCCTGCGTGTTCGCTCATGCCGTGCACAAGCTGAATGACAGCCTTGGGCGACTGAACGTCGTCCCAAAGATAGCAATACAATTCAGTGTTGTCAAAACTTTTGAGTTTGAACTCTTGCATATCGCACCCCGATAAAGTCTTATAATAGATTATTATAAATGCAAACGGATTTTTTTTCAATACCAAAAGCACGGCATTTCCCCTTATTTTTCGCTATTTTGCGACAAAAAGCGTTTTATAAGACGAGTTGCGTGACATAAACGGTTGTTCGAGCAATTTTTATCAATCGGTTGCAATGGCGAAAAGCCGTGTTATAATAAAGACATGAAAGTTGCAATCATTCTCAACTGCGGTACGCAGATCAAACGGAAAATCAACGCAGACAAAGTCATCGCATGCGACGGCGGCTTCAACGTTTGCCCCGTCGAACCGGACATCATACTCGGCGATTTCGACTCCATGCAAAAGCCCGAAGGCGTGGATATTCCCATAGTGGAACACGACACGCACAAGAACGCCAGCGACGGAGAACTTGCCGTCTACTATGCAAAAGAAGAGTTGAATGCCGACGAGATTACGATATACGGAGTGACGGGCGGCCGCGTAGACCACGTGCTTTGCAATCTCGCAATCATGCGCCTTGCCCACACGCTCGGCATGAAAGTCAAAGCAGAAGAAGACGGACTCGACATTTATTACGTGGAAGGCAAATTCGATATGCCAACGCAAAAAGGCGAAACAATATCCATTCTCCCCTACGGCAGCAGCGCAATCGTCACCGACTCGGAAAATCTCGAATACCCGCTTGACGAACTCATGCTGAAATCGAACGACTCGCGCGGACTTAGCAACGTATCTCTCGGAGGAAAAGTCCATATCGACGTCAAAGCAGGCGGCGTTTTCGTCTTCCGCTATATCAAACGCTGACCACTTGAAACGCTTCGTCCAAAACCGTAACGTTTTGGCAAATCGCGCTATTTTGGGAAAATAAAAATTTTTTGAGATTTTTTTCAAAATTGCCAATAAAACTCAATCGCCGATTGTATATAAGGTGTAAAACAATTCATCGTTTACACCCTTTCAAAAACCTTTCAAGCAAAAAAGCACGGCACGCCGTGCTTTTTAACTTATAAATTCAAAATGATTTACATTTCGCCGTTCAGCAAATCATCGGCGGTTACGCCGAAAACATCGCACAATGTGCGCAAACTCGAAATACCGGGTTCGGTCCTGCCCTGTTCCCAGTTTGCATAGCAACTTTCGACAACGCCCAAATGTACCGACACTTGCTTTTGTGTCATTCCCGTTTGCTTTCGCACGGCTTTCAAATTGTCGCAGAATCTTTTATCCATATAAAGTATTATGTCGCAAAACTAGATAAAGTGTCTTTATGTTGGATAAAATATCTAGCAAAATATTATTTAATGATACGATTTGTTGTTCGACTTGTATTGTGCGTATCCGAAGTTTCAAGGAATTATTATGGAAAATTTACTTGTGAAAATCGTATAATCGATTGCAATCGAAACGGACAACGTATCCGACGACGAATAAGTAGACAAAGAAACCGAATATATGTTTTATATCACTTTGAATTGTAAAAAATCTTGCTATTTCTCACCAACTCGCAACTGTAAATAAAAAACGACAAGCAAATCGCTTGCCGTTTTATTTTTGATATTTTACGTATTATATCAGAAGATGTGAATCGTACCCGTCGTGTTGAGAATGAGCAAAACGACGTAGGCGATATATCCCGCAATGAGAATAACGCCCTGCCAACGCTTGAATTTGCCAAACACCAGCGCAGGAATAAGCGCAAAGCCCGCAACCGCAAAACAGAACGGAAAGTCTATCGTGAGCGATTGTGCGTCCACGGGAAGAGATCCGCCGCCGTTGCCCATGTTTATAAACGTGCAAAGCGGAAGAATGAGAGCCAAGTCGATAATGTTTGCTCCGATGATGTTGCCCACCGACAAGTCCGCTTTCTTCTTGACGATTGACGTGATTGCCGTGACCAGTTCGGGCAGCGACGTGCCGACTGCAAGAATTGTGACGCCGATTATGCCTTCGGGCACTTTCAACACGCGCGCAAGAGCCGCTCCGTTGTCGCTCATAAGTTGCGCGCCCACAAAGATTGCCGCCGCGCCGACAACAAACAAAACGATGTTTTTGCCGATATCCTTCTTTTCTATCACCATGCCCGTCTTTTTGAGCGTAATCTTTCTGTCTTCTTGTTTTTGGAAATAATAGCGCAATATGCCGTTGCCGTGCTCGACGGGTTGGGCGGGTTCGAGCTTAGCGTTTTCAAGCGCAAGCGCATTTGCGTGTTTCTTTGCACTGATAAGGTTTTCGACAATGAATGCGACAAAGAACATAAGCACGATCACTGCGTTCCACCAGGTAAATTCACCGCCCATTGCGCTCAACCCCCAAAGCACCGAAATGGTTGCGATGAGAATGATTGCTTTTGCCATAAAGTCCTTTCTGTTGAAAGACGGCGCGATAAACACGAGCGAAAACGCCATGATAAGCGCGATATTGCAGTTGACCGAGCCGACTGCATTGCCGATTGCCATAGCCGCCTGTCCTTCCGCCGCCGAAATGCTCGAGACGAGAATTTCGGGCAAAGTTGTTGCCACACTGACTATCGTTGCACCGATGATGAAAGTGGGGATTCCCGACACTTCCGCAATCCAACTTGCCGCATCAACGAACCAGTCGCCGCCTTTTACGACGAGAAAAATTCCGAGTGCGAGAAGCAGGATATATCCTGCCATGCTGTGTCCTTCCATCATGCCCAAAACAGATTGAACCATATTCAACTCCCAAATGTGCAAATGCGCACCGCTATAAAATAGCACTTTTCTCGTGCAAAGTCAATTGTCGCGCGCATAACGCGTGTGCGCGTAATGTTTTAGATATAAAAAACCGCCCTTTTGAGCGGTTTTTCGATTTGTAATCGTTTTATTCGCTGTCCGAAACAAATTCGATTTTGAAACGAAAGGTATCCAAATCGGACGCGCGCAACAAAGTACGCTTTATTCTTTGTCCGCCGCAGCAACGTCAACGCCTGCGTCTTCAATAAGTTTTTGTGCGCTTTGAAGTTGTTGCGCTTTGAGAAGGTCGCGAATTTCACGGAGAAGGTCGTCAGTGGTTTCGGGTTTCTCTGCTTCTGCTTTTGCAGCCGCTTCTGCCGCCGCCTGTTCTGCCGCTGCGTCACGAGCCGCCTTGATTGCGCGAAGTTCTTTCTTGGTTGCAATTTTGCCTTTGATTGTGGCTTTTTCTTCGGGAGTGAGCGATTCAATGAATTTTGTGTCACGTCTAAGTCCCGTAAATCCGCCGCGAACCATATTGATGAGCTTGACTATTGCAAAAAGCACAAGCGCGGTGATAAGGAAGTTGATTATCGCCATGATGAACGCGCCCCAGTCGATATACACTGATTTTGTCATATCCACGACAAATTCCACACCTTTTTGAGCACATTCCGCCGCTGTGAGACCTTCTGCGTTCTTTGCAACGAGCATGGTGATAAGGCCTTGCAGGTCGCCCATAGGAATTGCGTTGATAAGCGGTTTGAAAATATTGTTGACAAGCGCGGTTACGATTGCGGTGAACGCTGCACCTATAATCATACCAACGGCAAGATCGACAACGTTGCCCTTTGTGATGAATGCCTTGAACTCTTTCAAGAGCTTAAATTCGGGCTTTTTGAATTTTTTCATAAGTCATCTCTCCTTTGTTGATGGCAAAATAATAAACCTTTTGGGGAGCAATAGTCAACAAATTTGCAAAACTGCGATACCTTCCATGCGATATTTCCGATATTTTGGGATATTTGCAAAATATTGCGCCTTCAATTGACATATATCGCGCAAAAGGTTACAATACGTTTTGCTAGGGGTGCTGAAAGGCTGAGATGATACCCTTCAACTTGTGAGTTAATGCTCGCGTAAGGAAGCAACAACGAAAACGACGCAAGTCGTATCATATTTGCACCGACAAGTTCTCCTAAGCACACAAGGAGAACTTTTTTTATGGATGTAAACGATTTGTACGACCTTCTCAAATTCGTCGTGCTTTATCTTGCAATCGGCATAGTTGCAGCTTTTATCGCAGTCGGTTTGCTCGTATGGTTTTTCAGACGCGAAAAATTCAACGAACTTAAAAAATACGGCGTCGGTATCGTCGTAGGTTTTGCGATGACGGTGCTCGTCGTTATGGCGTACGTCAAATCTCAGTGCGAAGAAATGCAACCTATGCTTTTCTACCCCATTCTCGCAACGCTCATCGTCGCGGTTGTGGGCGCAATCGCTATGCTCGTATGCTCGCTTTTCAGCCAAAAGGCGTTCAAGATTTCGGGACTTGTCACGGGACTTTTGCTTCTGGGCGGATTCATCGCAACGATGGTTGAAATGTCAATCTACTACAAGGACGTAAAGGACTACTATCCCGGCGCAAATCTCGTCGGAATGATAGTGTCGGCAGTCGTGTTTATGGCACTTCTCGTGATCATGTGGTTTGTCGGCGACAAGCGTAAAGTCAACGACACGCGCGCTATCGTCTACGGCGCAATCTCGATTGCTCTCTCGTTTGCGCTCTCTTACGCTCGCTTGTTCAAACTTCCCCAAGGCGGCTCGATCACCTTTGCAAGCCTTTTGCCGCTTATGATTTACTGTTGCATGTTCGGCACTCGTCGCGGTCTTATCGTATGCACTCTTTACGGCATGCTCCAAGCGCTTCAAGACCCGTACATCATTCACCCGATGCAATTTTTGCTCGACTATCCGCTCGCTTTCGGTCTTATCGGCGTCAGCGGTATATTTATGGAAAAGGGCGTTTTCAAAAACCATAAAGTCGTCGCGTTCCTGCTCGGTGGCGTGATTGCGGTCGTTCTACGCTACGCTTGCCACGTATGCTCCGGCGTTTTCGCGTTTGCAGATTACGCAGACCTTGAAAAGTACGACACGGCAGTTGCTTACAGCATGGCGTACAACTCGTTTGCTTTCGTCGATATGGCAATCGCACTCGTTGCAGGCAGCGCGCTGTTTGCTTCCAAGTCTTTCTCTGCGACAATGGTCGCTTCGGGCGACTTGAATAAGCCCGAACAAACAGAAGAACGACTCGTTGAAGAAGAACTTGACGACGTTGACCGCCAAATCATCGCAAATCAAGAAAGCCACGCCGAAACGCAAGCAAGCGACAACGACTCTCAAGATCAATCGGCAAACGAACAAGACAAATAATAATGGCAGATAGATTTGTTCAATCAAACAAAAAGACACGCAGATGCGTGCCTTTTTGTTTGTGATTTGTTGCTCGATTGTCGAAAATCAATGTCCGCGGTGATTCATCATGTCATACCAGATGCCCAAAAACGCGCCGTATGACGGGAAGATTCTTGTCTCGTCAATGTCGATGATGTAGGTGTCTGTAAGGCTGAAAATCTTTTTGCGCGCTTTCACCACCGGCGTTTTGTCATAGCCGCCCTGTCCGTCGGATATGAATGCTTTCATGTGGATCGGTCCGCACTTGATCTTGCAATCGAGATTGCCGTTGACCGTCTTTGCCTTCCTGAAAGAAAAGAAAGGCAATTTTTCTTTGATGGAAAACGCCTTTCTGCCGCTTGCGTCAGTGACGTCAAACCAGCTTGTGAAAATCTTCTTCAATTCCGCTTGCATACGCCCGAGGGGCGCGCCGCTTGCGTCAAACAACACGACGTTGTTCATGAAGCGGTCAAACTGTCTTTCCGCAAAGAAAACGACGTTGCCTTTCTCGTCGGTGATCTTAAATTTGTCGCCGATCGTCCAATACTTTTGTTTGATGATTATTTGCATATAAATCCCCTATTGTGAGCGTTGTATAGTGTCTGCTCACCTTCAATATATCATATTTTCATCGTTTTGACAATATCGGCTTTTTTCGGGCAATGCGCATACGCACGCGCACGAACGATTTTGGGATTATATTGATAATTTTTATACCGTTTTCAACTCGTTTTATCACTGCTCTGTCAACTCGGCATAGAGTTCTTTCACACGCTTTTTCAAGACGGGATGCAATTTGTTCGGGCAAAGCTCCACAAGCGGCGCAAGCACGAAATCTCTGTTTTGCATATCTATATGCGGCACGCAAAGATCGTAGTCTTCTATGATCTCGTCGCCGTAAAAAACGATGTCTATATCAAGCGTTCTGTCACCCCACCTTTCAAGGCGCACCCTGTCGCCGTCCTTTTCGATTGCGTTGATTGTCGCAAGCAATTCTTGCGGAGAATAGAGCGTCTCCGCCTTCACCGCACTGTTGACGAAATCGTTTTTTGCCACTCCGCCGTACGGCTTGGTGACGATACGCGCGCTCTCTTTGACGTTTCTGAAATTGTCGTCCGCAAGCAGTCTTTCCATTGCAAAATCAAGGTAGCCGCCCTTGTCGCCCATGCTTGAGCCAAGCGCGAGATACACCGTCTTCCACTCTCTTTCAACCCTTACGCCCGCATACTCGAAAACGCCGCTCATAGGCGCGTCCGGCTTTTTGACGGTGAGTTTCACCTTGCTTGCAAGCGGATATTTTTTGAGCAAAATCTCTGCCGCTCTTACCGCAAGAGTTTCGATAAGGTCAAAGCAGTTGTTTTCACAAAACGACTTTAAAGTCTTCTTTACGTCGCTATAACTTATGGTTTTTGTCAAATCGTCGCTTTCGGAGCATTGCGAAAAGTCCGTAAAAATCTCAGCCGTAAACACAAATCTTTGCGGATTTATTTTCTCTTCGGGGTTAACTCCGTGACACGCTTTTACTTCAAAATCTTTGAGAATTACGACGTCCATACTCACACCCTTTGCGTGCATTTTATAATCGCAACGTTTTCTTTCACGTCGTGTACGCGCACAAACAATACGCCCTGCTTGACCGCAAGTGCGGTGGAATCCAAAGTGGCGGACAAGCGAGAATCGACGTCGCCGCCGAACATGGATTTTCTTGACGTGCCCAGCAAGAACGGCTCGTCGAAAGTGTCAACGAGTTTATCGTAACCGCGCAAAAGTTGCCAATCTTCATCGTTGTTTTTGTTGAAGCCTATGCCGCCGTCAAGCAAAATTTTATTTGCGTCAATGCCTGCACATATAAGTTTGTCCACTGCAGTTTGAAGCCCGATTTGCTTGTCGAGAAAAAGGTCTTTGATTTTGGTGTTTCGTCTGTTGTGCATAACGCAAACGCTCGCGCCCGTGTCGGCAAGAACGTTGATCATGCCGTCATATTGCAAGCAACTCACGTCGTTGATCATGTCCGCGCCCGCATCGATTGCCGCCTGCGCAACGTCGGGATAGAACGTGTCCACGCTTATGGGAATGTCGGGGAAAACTTCTCGTATTCCTTCAACAGCAGGCAAAACCCTTGCCATCTCTTCTATCGCGCTCACTTGCACGTTGCCCGGTCTTGTGGACTGTCCGCCGATGTCTATTATCTCTGCGCCTTGCTCGATAAATTTGCGCGCGGTTTCAACCGCATCGTGCGCGTGACGGCTGCCCGACCAAAAGCTGTCCGGGGTGACGTTGAGTATCGCCATAACGTGCGTACCCGTTGTGAAAACGCTGTCCCTAACCTTGAAATCGTATTGTTTTTGATATCTCATATCCGATATTCTCTCTTATATTTTTGTCCGTTTTTGTGTCGATCTCGACATTTTTTTTGATCGAACGCAATGATTCGTCGGTATAATTATGCAATCTTGCAAAACTCGCCGCAAACTATGCTAAAAAAGTTTTGTTGAGCATAGTTTTCAGTCTTTCATTCCTACCTGCGAAAACAGCATGGCTTTGACGCTGTCGGACACGTCGCCGCGCGTTGCGCTCGTAACCGTTTTCGAGCCGAATTTTTTCACTCCGCGCGCAGTCATGCACGTATGCTCGCCTTCGACCACTACGAAAACGCCCTTTGGAGAAAGCACGTCGAATATCGCGTCCGCAATCTCCGCGTTCATGCGCTCTTGCAGTTGCAATCGCCTTGCGTACACTTCAACCACTCTTGCAAGTTTCGAAAGGCCCACGACTTTGCCGTCTGGGATATATGCGATGTGCACTTTTCCGAAAAACGGCATGAGATGATGCTCGCAAGTGGAAGAAAAATGAATGTCTTTTTCAATCACGACGTCGCTTCCGCTTTCGACGAAAGTCTTTGACAAATGCGCCTTTGCATCGTCGTGATAACCGCTCGTAAGTTCTTCGAGCATTCTCGCCACTCTGTCGGGAGTTTCTTTCAACCCGTCACGATCGGGATTTTCGCCTATTGCCTGCAAGATGTCTCGCACGGCATTCTGAATTTTAAGTTTGTCTGCGTCTGTCATAAACAACTCTTTATTTTTTTCGCACGCAAAGCGTAAGCTATCGTGCGGGATTTAGTTTTATAGTTAAAGCACCGAAAACAACGTCAGCGAGCCGCACAAAATCACCACGTCGCTATCCTTGTCGTCAAGCGCGTTTTGCACTGCAAGTTTTATGTCGTCGCACTCGTCCGTTTGGCAGGGATAGCAAGACACAATCCCTTTCAGCTCGTCTTTGTCCATTGCTCTGGGACTGGGCGGAGTTATGCACGTAATCTTGTGCGCAAGTGGCGCAAGGATTTTGCAAATGCCCTTCACGTCCTTGTCTTTTAGGATGCCCAGCACAAGATGAACTCGCTTGCTGACGAAATAAGTTTCTATTGCGTCTTTGAGCGTCATTGCGCCTTGCGGATTGTGTGATCCGTCAAAAACAAGCACTTTATCTTGCGGAACCGATATGTTAAACTTCTCTTTTGCGTTTTTGACAACTTCGAGGCGAGCATGCCACACGGCTTTTGCAAGCCCCTTTTCCACTGCCGATTGCGGTATGTCCCAATGCTTGCGCCTTAGCGCGTCAACGGCGCAAAGAGCAATGGACGCGTTGACAAGCTGATGTTTGCCAAGCATGGATATAAAGTATTCTTTGCCGTCATAGACAAATTTTTGCCCCGACAAATCGCTTGAAACAAGTCTCGGCTCTTTTGCGATTTCCACAATGGGTGTAACATCGATACGTTTGCCGTCTTCCGTTCTGTACGGATGCAAAACGGCTTGCATGATCTCGTCCGATTGTTTGCAAGTGACGGCAACGTCACGTATGATTGCCGCCTTCTCGCTTGAGATTTGTCCGAGTGTATTGCCAAGAATTTGGCAATGATCAAGCCCTATCGGAGTGATGACCGCAAGCTCTTTTCGGCGTATTACGTTGGTTGCGTCCCACCGTCCGCCAAGACCCGTTTCGAGCACGCAAACGTCACACTCTTTTTCATAAAACGCAAGGAACGCGACTGCGGTTTCGATCTCGAATGCGGTTGGCTGAAACTTGTCAAGACCAAAAGCCGCGCGGAGATTTTGCTCGTTTTCGATTGTTTCTCTGACAATCGTAAGATAGCGCGCAACGTCCTTATCTTCGAGCGGCTTGCCGTCTATGAGCCACCTTTCGTTGTAACAAAACACGGACGGTGAGTTGTAGGTCCCCACTATGTACCCCGCTTCTTTCAAAACGGACGTGAGATATGCCGTCACCGAGCCTTTGCCGTTTGTGCCGGCAACGTGTATGAATTTCAATTTGTCGTCGGGATCGGACAACAACGTCAAAAGTTCGCGCATACGCTCTATTCCGTAATCCGAGCCCGCTCTCTCGATATTTTTGATGTAGTCCGTCGCTTCTTGATAGTTCAAAAAAAGTACCCCCTTCGGAAGCACTTTGCAAAAGCCGAAAAATCGGCAGATTGTGAAGTCTGGAGTGGATACCGCACCGCGAGTTTTCTCTTCGTCCGCTGACACCCCACGTTCATACGGCACTTAACGCGCAATATCCTACTACTTCCTGTTTGGTGATTTCATTCTATCACCACAAATGACATATAGCAACAAAATATCGACATTTCACGTCCGAATTTAATTTATTTTCATATTTTCTCAAACAATATTTTTGCATAAACATACGTTTTTGTCGTGTATAATCGAATTTTTATTCAATTGTGCAAAAAAAGGTATTGCGCATATTCAAAATCGGTATTATACTTATTTCATATATTTGTTTGGAAAAGGAGAAGAATATGTTTGCATCGGTTTTGGGTGCGCACGAGTTTCATCTCGACGACCCGATTATGTACGTTCTTTACGGCATAGTGTTGGCTTTTATAATCGCGCTGTGTCTATACTATATGCTCTCGGCAATAAAACGCGCAAAAGAGTTGGGCATAGAAAAGTCGAAAATCAAAAAAGTAATTTCCACTTCCGCCACGTTCTCCGTATTGCCGGGGCTCGGCATTGCGCTTGGCGTCGTGACGCTGGTGGGCACGCTCGGCGTGGCGTTTCCCGCAATACGTCTTTCGGTCGTAGGCTCTTTGCAATACGAAACGCAAATGGCGGACGGCACTGCAACCGCAATCGCAGGCTCCATGGCGGAACTTATGAAAAAGGGTATGACCGCGCATGACTTTGCAACTATCGCAATGATTATGACGATGGCAATATGCACGGGCGGTATAGAAACTCTTCTCTTTTATCGTCTTTATCAGCCCAAAATCGGAAAACTCATGACAAAAACCGCATCGGCAGGCGGCAAGAGCGGCGGAATCAACATCGGCGATCTCGTTTTTCAGGCGATGTTTATCGGCATGGTCATCGGCTATCTTGCGATGAGCATAGGCACGCTCACCAAGGCCGTTACGTTTATCGACAGTTATTACAACTTCATTGCCGTGCTCGTGGCGATGGCCGTTATGTATCTTTGCGAACTGCTCATCAACAAAGCAGGTTGGAAATGGCTTGACAGTTTTTCAACGCCTATATCTATGCTCATTGCCATGATTGTCGTCGGCATTATAAGTTTCTGCGCAAGCAAATACGGTTGGGCACTTTCAACCGACGTCAAAGACGCCGCCGAAGCCGCAATCGGCTTGTTGGCGTAAGGGGGTGCGCTATGAAAAAAGAAAGAATCAAAGTCGCAAACGACTACAATCTCAAAAATCACATCATAGGCAAAATTTGGACGGCATTCGCACTTGCTCTTTTCTTTGCCGTTCCGACGACGATATGTCTTTACTACGGAGTAAAACCGAACATGGCGGTTATGGCGTCCCCTGCCGTGCTCATTCCTTTCATCATCAACTTCCTGTCGGGTGTCGTCGAACCTATCATCTATTCTCCGATGCTCGGCACGAACAGCGCGTACCTTGCGTTCATCACGGGAAATCTTTCAAACCTTAAAATTCCCTGCGTAGTCAAGGCTCAGGAAATTTGCGACACGAAACTCGGCACTGAAGAAAACGAAGTGGTTGCAACGCTCTCCGTTGCCGTCAGCACTCTCGTGACGTCTGTCATCATCGCGCTTTTCGTTCTCATACTCGCGGTGAGCAATCTAAGAGACGCGATCATGGCAAACGACTGGATTATGCCTGCGTTCACATGCGTCGTCTATGCACTCTTCGGATCGCTCGGCGGAAAATACATAGTCAAAAACATCAAACTTGCGGCTCTTCCGCTTGCTTGCATCGTCGTGCTTTCCATTATACTCGGCTTCCTTAAAGTCAACGTCGGCTCGGCGTATCTGTTTGTCGGCATCGCACTCTCCGCTCTGTTTGCGGGATTGCAAATTGTAAGACAGAAGAAAAAACAAAAAGCACAACAGGAAACCGACCGTCTTTCTCAAATCGCAAACGAAGAAATTACGATAAATCCGCAAGATAGCGAATCGGAAAACGAAAATTGCCAAAGTGCAGAAAGCATTCCGGACGAAAGCGAAAAGGAAGAACGACTTGAAGAAGAAATCGCAATAGAAACGTCAGAAGACGTTGACAGCGTAGACTGACGAAAACGCTTATTAAAAAGCACGCAACCGCGTGCTTTTTTTGTTGCGCTTTTTCAAGCATTCGTCACATAAAATCATACCCTGCGATTTTTGCTTGTTATAGTTATAAATAAGTGTTATAATACTTTATCATAATATCCTAAAATCGTCCAAAAGGAGAAATATGGAAATTGTCATCAGCGGTCTCGGATCTGTGGGCACGACTCTTATGCAGGAACTTGTCGACGAAGGTCACAACATCGTGGTCATCGACATCAACGCGCAAAAAATCGAAAACGCAGTCAACAAATTTGACGTAAAAGGCGTCATCGGCAACGGCGCGAGCGCAAGCGTGCTTAAAGAAGCGGGCGTGCAACACTCCGACCTTTTCATAGGCGCGACCAACCACGACGAACTGAATATACTCTGCTGCATCATCGCAAAAAAACTCGGTGCAAAGAAGACTATTGCGCGTGCGTCCAAGCCCGAATATCTCGACCTTTTCAAAAACGAAGGAAATTTGGGATTGAGCCTTATGGTCAATCCGCAATACGAAGCGGCACTCGAAATAAGCCGTATGCTTCGATTCCCCAGCGCAATCAAGGTGAACGAATTCAGCAACGGCAAAGTCGAACTCGTCGAATTTCTCGTGTCGGAAGACTCTCCGCTCGTGGGGCTTCCGCTCAAAAAACTCGGCAGCATATTCAAAGAAAAAGTGCTTATCTGTGCGGCGCAAAGAGACGACAAAGCAATCATTCCGACGGGAGATTTCGTCATTCAGGCAGACGACAGATTGTTCGTCACCGCAACGATGAAACACATCTCTCTGTTCTTCAAACATCTCGGTTGGAACAGACAGGCAAAAGACGCAATCATCGTGGGCGGCTCAACGACTGCGTATTATCTTTGCAAGGAACTCGACAAAATCGGTATTCACGCAAAACTCATTGAAAAAGACCCGCAAAAAGCGTCTATATTCTCCGAAGACTTCAAGAAAATCAACGTCATTTTGGGTGACGGCACCGATCAGGAACTTCTTCTCGAAGAAGGACTTGCCACCACAGACGCTTTCGTCGCGCTTGCCAATATGGACGAGCAAAACATCATTATGAGTATGTTTGCAACGTCGCAGGATGTGCCGAAAGTCATCACCAAAATCGACCAACTCGGCTATTACGATATGTTGCAAAAGAGTGGCATTTACAGCGCGGTGTCCACAAAAACGTCCACTACCGACCGTATTATCCGCTTCGTAAGACTCATAGGCAACGCACAAGGCAGCACCGTAAAACGCGTGTTCCACATCATTGACGACACCACCGAGATTCTCGAATTCGAAGCGAAAGAAAACTTCAAACGTTTCGACGTGCCTATCCAACAGCTCAATCTCAAAAAACATTTGCTCGTTGCGGGCATAATCCGCAAAGGCGAGTTGATAACCCCGTCCGGGCAAGACGTGATAAAACTCGGCGACAACGTGATAATCGTCACGCTTGAAGAAGGTCTTGACGACTTGAAAGACATTCTCGATTTCTAAGGAGAAAGTATGAATTTTCGTTTGATGACGTTCGTATTGGGCGAGATTGCCATTATCATCGGCGCGCTGATGTGCATACCGCTTTTTATGGCTATCGGCATGCACGAAGACACCACCATTCTTGCGTTCGGCATAGCGGTCGGCGTATGTCTCGTAATCGGCATCGTAGGCATCATCGTGAGACCGCCCAAAGACAAACGCGATATGCGTACGACGAGCGGTTTTGCAATGTGCGGTCTTTTCTGGATATTCATTGCGCTCATCAGTGCGATACCGTTCAGAGTTTCGGGCTATATCCCCAACTATATCGACGCGCTTTTCGAGACGGTTTCGGGCTACACCACAACGGGATCGAGCATTCTCACTAACGTTGAGGCTTTGCCCAAATCTTTGCTGTTTTGGCGTGCTTTCACCCAATTTATCGGCGGCATGGGCGTGCTTGTGTTTGTCATCGCACTCATCCCCAAAAACGACAAAATGTCCACCGCTCTTGCAAAAGCGGAGATCCCCGGACCGCAGTTTGGCAAGCTCGTGAGCAAACTGCGCTTTACGTCCATGATTTTGTATGCAATCTACGTTGTGATGACGCTCTTGCTCGTCTGCATACTTTGCGGTCTTAAAATGCCTGTGTTCGACAGTTTCTGCACGGCGTTTTCCACAGCGTCCACGGGCGGTTTTTCGGTGCGAAACGCAAGTATTGCCGCATACAATTCTCCGGGCATAGAGGCAACGCTCACCGTGTTTATGCTTCTTTTCTCGGTCAACTTCAACGTCTATTATCTCATCATCGCAGGTCACTTCTTCAAAGCGGTCAAGAACGAAGAATTGGGCTGGTTTTTCGGCATATATTTCAGCGCGGTGGCAATCATCATCACAAACCTTTGCGTGAGCGGCGGCTACACCTTTGTCAATGCGCTCAGAGATGTCACCTTCAACGTTGCGTCATTGATAAGCACGTCGGGCTTCGGCACGGCGGACTTCGCCAAATGGCCCGTGCTTAGTCAGGTCATATTGTTGTTTGCAATGTGCGTGGGCGGTTGCGCAGGTTCGACTGCGGGCGGACTGAAAGTATCTCGTGTGGCGATGCTGACCAAATCTTCAATTCTCAACATCAAAAAAACTCTCTCCCCGCGCTCTGTTTACACCGTAAAAATGGACGGCAAACCTATTGACGACGTGACTTTGAGAAATGTGCAAAGTTTCTTCCTTATTTATGTAATCGTCATCATAATATCAACTTTTCTCGTTTCGATAGGTCAGCCGCTAAACGGCGAATATAGCAGTTTCGAGACAAACTTCTCAGCCGTTATCGCATGTTTCAACAACATAGGTCCCGGCATCGGCGCAGTGGGGCCGACGGGCAACTTTGCGGGATACAATATCTTTGCAAAACTCGTGCTTTGCTTCGATATGCTTCTCGGTCGTCTTGAAATATTCCCCATTCTTCTTCTCTTCACTCCGAACTCTTGGAAGAAGGCGCAAAACAAGATTCAAGGCGCAAAGAAACGCACGATAAGAAAAATCGTCAAGAAATACAGCAGTCGAGAACTTGAAAGAGACGCACTCGAAAACGAAAGCGACGACCAAATCGAAGCCGAAAACTCAGAAAACGTCTTTGCGGAAGAAAGGATACCGCAAAAAGACGAACACAACGACTGAAACACAAATTGCCGCTCAAAAGGCGGAAAGTAAAACATAAAGGGGCAATACTATGGACGAAAACTTCAACGTCGAAAACGTCGCGGAAACCGCCGTCGAAGACGAAACGGTTCAAGCCGAACAAAAAATCATACACGTTGACAAGTCAAAACGCATATTTGACATCGTGTATCTTGCGCTTTGCAGTGCGTTTATGCTTGTCATGTGGTGCACGGGCTACAATTTTCTGCCGCTCGTTGCAGACATACTCGGCATAGTCGCAGGCGTGCTTGTTTTTGCAAGACTGCTTTCAAAAAAGAACGTCGGGCTTTATCTGTGGATTTCCTATATCGTCTGCATGTGCGGACTTTTCGTGTATTTTCTCATATGGGGCGCGGAAAGTTTCGGGAAGAATCTCTGGTACAATTTCGTGCTCGTTCTCTTCCCCGTTCTGCTTGCGACTTTCGTGTACGTTGCCGACAAACTCGTGAAGAAACAACTTGCACTTCGCGTGACTTGCGCAGTGTGTGCGTTCCTTATGGCAGGCACGGCGATTATCAACGTATTTTTCTACAATCTGCGCTTGCGCCCGACTTGCGAGAGTTTGCAACAAGGCCACGACGATTATCTCAAAAGCGTTGCCGACAAGTATTCGACAAACTCGAATTCTCCCAACGTTCTCGTGATTTTGATGGACGATATGGCGTACAGCGACATATCCGCATACAGTTATCTCGGAAGCGACAAAGCAACTATAAACACCCCCAACATCGACTCGATAGCGGACGGCGGCATTATGATGGACAACTTCTATTCCGCCTCCCCCGTGTGTTCTCCGTCAAGATTTTCCATTCTCACCGGCAGATACTCTTCGCGCGGATATCTCGACAACGTCGTGTTTCCAAGCGATATTATGTCGAATCCGTGGTCTCCCACGCACTTTCTTAATCCCTATCAATTCCTTTGCAACGTCGACGGAATTCTCGGCGACGAAATCACTTTCGCGGAAGTTTTGCAGGCGGCAGGATACAGCACGGGTTGCATAGGCAAATGGAATCTCGGCGACTACGGTCAATACCTGCCGACAAATCAGGGATTCGATTATTTCTACGGCAGTTATTACGTTAACGACATGACGCCGTACAACTGGGTGGAAGACAAAGTTGATGAAAACGGCAACTTCACAAGCAAAGAAGTGCGCACTCACAAGGAAAATCTCGACCAATCGGACAGCACGAGACTTCTCACCGCGCAAATGCTCAACTTCATCGAAGCGTCCGTTGAAAAGAACGAAAAATTCCTTGCGTATTACACCACTCCGTGGCCGCACTTCCCCATTTACTCCAACAACGACGGAAACGGCAAGGGCGACACCGCCGACGATACGTATATCGACTGTCTCGAAGAGTTTGACAAGTATCTCGGAGACATTCTCAACTATTTGAAAAACACGCCCGATCCCAATGGTTCAGGCTCGCTTTATGACAACACGCTCATCGTGTTCACGTCCGACAACGGCCCCGGCCGCGAAGGCGTGACGGGCGATATGCGCGGAAGAAAAAACACAACCTTCGAAGGTGGCATGAAAGTGCCTATCATCGCAAGTTATCCCAACGGCAACCTCGGTCAAGGCAGCGCAATCGCAAGCGAGACATACGAGTATTATCAATGGACAAACAACGCCGACCGCACCGATGAAGGCAATGTCGCAAACAAGAAAAAGTCGGAACTAGCAACCGTAGGCACGACAAAGCATATCGACGCGAGCAGCATGAACTTTGACCTTTTCAACACGATTCTCCGCTATTGCGGCATTACGGACGGAGACGGCAAAGTGTATCTGCCCACCGACCGCATAATCGACGGCGCGGACTTGTACGACTTGTGGCAGGCAAACGTCCCCACTTCCACGCGCGTGCACGACAAACTCTTCTATCTCAAAAAAGGCAAATGTCAGGCTGTGCAAATGGCTGTCGAAGTGAACGGCAAAGTGTATGACTTCAAATATTTCGACAAAGTGCGCACGGAAAACTCCGCATTCATCGATCAGGTGTACAAAAACTATCTGTTCAACCTTGACACAGACCCTGCGGAAGGTTATTCCGTATCCAAAGACCTTCCCGAAGTTGCCGCTCTTCTCAACGCCGAACTTAAAGCGTTCAGAGACGAGATGAAGACCAACCGTCGCGGCATAATCAAATAATCAACCGAATAATAACGCAAAAACGGACTTGAAACTCAAGTCCGTTTTTATTATTCTTTTCGTCGCCGTATTATAATTTGCGAATTGCCAAACGTGACGACATTTGCGATTTTTACTATACGCGGTAAAATCCGCTTTCGATGCAATTTTTGTATACACGAGTTCAAGTGTTATTCACAAAAGTGCCAACTGCCACATTCCCACTGTGTAAAGCGCAATGTCAACGAGCGCAAGGAGCGGAAAGAACACTGCAAAGTACCGGTGTTTCGTTTTGTGACGGAACACGAGCATTCCGAGCGTAGAGCCGACTGCTCCGAAAAGTATCGCAAATGCAAAAAGCGTCGCTTCCTTTATGCGCCACTCCCCTTTCTTTGCTTTTGCCTTGTCCACGCCCATAAGCGTGAAGCCTATGATTGACATAATTGCTATTGTGCAGGTGATTATTATCTGATATACGTTCATCGTTGGTTTTCCAAAAGCAAGGCGTTGCCTTAGGTATATTCGTTTCCAGATAAAAATATCGGGCGCAATTTTGCGCCCGAATACTTTTTAGTTTTGCAAAATTATTCTTGCGTAAGGTAATCGCGGCAAGCGTCTTCGAGTGCTCTGCAAATCGCAAACGCGTCGTCAAGGTCTTTTCCGCGCACGATTACGCCGTGATGTGCCATAAAGCACGCAGGTGCGTCACCGATTGCCGCGGCAACGTTCTTGACGAGACCGTTCGTGCCGGGAAGCGCAGGCTTTGCACAAGGAATTTCTTTGCCGAGAATGTCCTGATACTTTTCGGGAACGGGCATTGCCTTGTTCATTGCTGCAAGAATGCAACCGTAGAACGGGTGCGTATGAATGCTTGCATTGATGCCGTCGCCTTTTGAAAGAAGAATTGCGTGAATACCCTTTTCGCTGGTGGCTTTGTTCGTGCCAGTCCATTCGAGAGACTGCATATCGACTTTTGCCATTTGCTCGGGTTGAAGCATGACGTAGTCGATACCCGACGGCGTTGCGAGCATATATTTTGCGTCGAGTCTGACGGCAATGTTGCCCCACGTGCCTTGAACGAGATTTTCGTCGAGAAGTCTCACGCCTGCGTCTTTGATGTCTTGCGCAATTTTCTTTTCTTCGTCGGTCACGACTGCGGTTTGTCTTTCTTCTTTCTTTTCTTCCGAGCCCGTTTCCACCGCCTTTTGTTGCTTTTGGTTGGTCTTGGAATATTTGAGTTTGAACACGACGTGTTCAAGGAAAGCGTAAAAAGCGTTCATATGATCGGTGCCGCCTTTGCTTTCCGCAAGAATTTCCGCGTTGCAAGCCTTGTCAAGCACGAGAGTTGCCGTGAACACTTCGTCAAGCGTACGTCCCGTGACAACCGCGCCTGCGTCGGGAAGCAAACATACGTTGCGTTGTCCCGAGAGTGCCGCCACTACGTCAGACGCAACGTTCTTTGCCGCGCATTTGATTGACGTGCCGCACACTTGTGCCAAATCGTCGAGAATGGGCATAAGCGTCTTTCTCTTGGACGAGAAAGCCACGGTGCTGTCGCTATCCACGATAGCCGCCGCGCCTGCGTTCTTGTCTTGACGCACCGCACAATAAAGAATGACCGCCGCCGCTCTGAAATTGCCTTCGAGCGTCTCGATGTTCTTGTCGTTGACGAAAGTCAAATCTTCTTCTTTGACGTTTTCATAATCTATTTTGGGATTTGTGATGACGATGCCGTCGTCTTGTTTGACTGCAATATAACCCGATTGCAGATATTTCTTTTCTGCGAGCATGCGTGCGTACTTATTGACGTTTGCAACAATCAATTCGTTCATGATGTGTTCTCCTTATGCGGCAAAAAACATATATATTATTGCCGTTACGCTTATTATATCAAACGTTGCGAAAAATGCAACATAAAAAACGTCGGCGCATTAGTGCGCCGACGTTTTTATTATTTCTTCTTTTCGAATCTTGTCGGATCTTCGCACTTGACCACCGTCTTGAACACGTTGTCGAAACGACGGAGTGCTTCGTCGATGATTTCGTCGGTGTCTGCCATCGAAGTGTAAAGACGGCTACCTGCCAACGTAACGATGCCGTTTGCCATATACGCCGCACCCATTTGTTCCATAGCAACTTTTCTTCTGAGCATTTCGGGTTTCTTCTTGAGCATCGGGATGATCGAGCCGAGCAAACTCATATTGCTGAAATCGTAACTCATTGCGCCCGTGCATTCAAGGTGAACGATGCTGCCCTGATTGTATACGACGTACGGAAGATTGTATTTCTTGACGAGTTGTTTGAGACCTGCCGCGAGACGATCGCCTGCACGACCGGCTTTTTCGCAAGCGTTGTTCTTTTCGATTTCGCAGATTGCAAGATATCCTGCATAAGAGCTCAAGGGGTTTGCCGCGAGAGTGCCGCCGACGTACGCTTTCTTGCCCATACCCGCAAGACCTGCAGCCATGAGAGAAACGTATTCGCGCTTGCCGCCTACGCCGCCTGCCGACGGATAACCGCCTGCGACGATTTTGCCGAACACCGTAAGGTCGGGATACATATCTCTACCGGTGCCTTGGCGTTTGAATTTGACGACTTTTCCATTTTCGAGTTTCTTGTCGTCGACAATCCAGGGTTTACCGTTAAGGAAGACGGGCGTGTCGTCCACTTTGTAGCCGTAATTTTCTTCAAAGAAGTAACCTGCCGCGCCGTGAACACCGACTCTGAAGCCCGTGACGACTTCGTCGAAGATAAAGAGTGCGCCGTATTTCTTTGCAAGAATTCTTGCTTTAAGGTTGTAGTCCATGTCGATGGGACGAGTGCCCGATTCGGGACCGACAGGTTCGACGATGACAGCCGCCGTGCCGCCGCGCATCTTGTTCTTGCGAAGCATTTCTTCGAGCATCTTGATGTCGTTGGGACGCACTTCGTCGGTCTTGCCGTAAGAGCCGGGGATGCCGTGAGATTCAAGGAATTGACGGCTTCCGGGAATCTTCAATCCGTAAACCATTTGATCGGACCAGCCGTGATATGCGCCGCCGACTTTGATGACGCGTTTGTGCTTGGTTGCGCAACGTGCCACACGAATTGCCGCCATGACGGATTCCGTGCCCGAGCCGAGCATACGGAACATTTCGCACGCAGGCATCAATTCGTTGATTTTCTTTGCAAGAAGGAGTTCGCCTTCATGGAAAAGACCGGTTACGGGGCCGCAGTTGTTGAGCAATTCAAACACTTTTTCTCTGACGGGTTCAAAGTTGCTGCCGAGAATGGTCGGACCGCCTGCCTGAAGGAAATCAATGTATTCGTTGCCGTCACGGTCATAAAGATAAGCACCTGCCGCTTTTTCCATGCACATGGGGAACGGATAGTTGAAAGCAAGGTTGTGTTGTACGCCGCCGGGGATGTACTTCTTTGCTTCCGTCGTGATTTCTTTGGACTTTGCACACTTTGTATTGAAATGATTGAGAATTTGTTTGAGAGCGTCTTCCGATACGCAATAAATCGGTTGACTCGTCAAGTTCTTCAATTCCGCATTGATTTGCTTTGCGTCTTCCCATTTGGAAATGCCGTAGCCGTTTGCCATAATTCGCCTCCGTTATTTTTTGATAATTATTGTAATCAAATTACATTATAATTATATCATAAACGCGCGCATTGTAAATATCAAAAATAATCAAGAAAACAATACAAATCGGCAATATTGTACTATACGAAACACAAAAATGTGATTTGCAAATACCGTTTTTGGTGAAAAGAAACGATACAACTGTATATTAAAAGATACAAAAATAGCGATTTTAACCTTAATTTTATCAAAAGATACCCCATTTAGAGACAAAAAACGAAAAATGTATTGCATTGAACATTTTTTTACTTTATAATGTGTGCATAACCTTAAGGAGGTTCATGTATGAACAAAACAGAGTTTATCAAAGCAGTAGCAGCAAAAGCAGACCTTTCCATCAAAGACGCAACGGCAGCAGTCGACGCATACACCCAAGTCATCGCAGAAGCATTGAAAGCAGGCGACAAGGTTGCAATCGCAAATTTCGCATCTTACGAAATCAAAGAAAAAGCGGAAAGACAAGGTTTCAATCCCCTTACCAAGCAACCCATCACCATCGCAGCAAGCAAAGCACCTGTCGTCAAATTCGGCAAAGCGTTCAAGGACCTTTTCAACTAATACTTTGATATAATTAAGAACGATAAAAAATCACCGCATCCGCGGTGATTTTTTTAATTAATAATGAACAAAAGCCGTCATTGCGGCAACGGTATCGCTTGCGTGCAAGCAACGCCGAAAGCCGCATTAGTCTTATTGTTCTGCTAACCGCGCCGAAAATCTTTGCTATCAGTTCAATCACGGACAAAAACTCCTGCCGCAATTTCGCAAGATTGTCGGCTTGGTACTTTCGATTGGGTGGGACACCCACACCCGAACAAAAGCCTGTGCGGGCGTACTTATTAACGGTATGTGCTTATTCGGAGTGAGCGTTTGCAAGGCGAACGCCGAGATAAGCGCCGAGCTTGACGGTTGTACGAGCGACTGCGCCGTGTTGTTGCGGAGCTGGCGCACAAAGCGTGGTGGCGTAACAAGGGGACGATACTTTTCTATGCGAGTGCCGACTTCCCCTCTTCGAGCGATGTTTTGTTGTGTAGTGAAAGCACTATGTTCGAGAAGTAGGGGAAAGCCCGAAGGGAAGGGGTAATGTTGCATTAAAGTTTTACACACAAAACTTTTGTAGAGCCGTGAACTTATCAAACTTTGTACTCGCACTCTACCCATTAAAAGAGTACTCACATCAAGCACTCTGCCCTTTTACTTTCACTTTTTATCTCTCTCGTAAAAGTGCGATATTGAGATGAAGAGCAAGAAAAAGCCACGCTCACGGCAACCCTAATGTACTATGCGTACATGAGTTGACGGGAGCGTGGCTTTGACAAAGCTATTCGCTCAATAGCGCGTTTTTACTCGGAGCGGAGAGCAATCGCAGGATCTTTCTTCGCCGCAATTCTGGACGGTATGAATCCTGCAAGCATACTGAGAAGAATGCTGATTGCAAACATCAAAAGACATTGCCACCAGGAGATATGCATAAGTCCGCTGATTTTGAAGATAGTCTTCAAGATTGCGCTGATTGCAAAGGAGAAACCGACGGAGATGATGACGCCGATGAGTCCGGAATATCCGCCGAGTATTGCGGATTCGGCAAGGAAGACGCGCGATATGTCTTTCTTTCTTGCGCCGATTGAACGGAGCACGCCGATTTCCTTTCTGCGTTCGAGAACAGACGTGTATATGATGATTGCAATCATTATCGTGGACACGATGAGCGAGATTGCCGCAAACGCTACGAGAACGCCGGTGATGGTGTTGACCATTGTGTTGACAAAACTCATTATCGTGGACAAACTGTCGCCGTAACTGACCTTTGAGCCGGTCTCTTTGTTGTATTGGTCTATAAACGCCACAATCTTCTCTTTTGCTTCGAACGACGAGCAATAGAACTCAATGGACGTCGGTTCTTCGAGATTTGCAACGCCGAGTTTTCTCATGATTGCAAGGTTAGTGTTGCTGTCCGTGCCGAAACTAATTCTGTCGCCTGCAAGCACTTTGACCTGCGAGCCGTTGGTCGTCGAATAGTCGAAGTTGATAGGACTCTTGTAATAATCGTCGCTTTCTTCGTCTGCTGCCGCTTTGAGTGCGTTCATTTTGACAACAGCTTCGTTTTTGCTCGCGCGTTCGATAAGGAGTTGCGTGAGTGCGGGCATATAACCGACAACGCCGTTTATTGACGTAACGCTGACGCCTTCTTTGGGACGAATGACGCCGACTACTTTGATGTTGACAGGATCTCTCGAATCAATCCATTTCTTGTTTTGTTCGGCGTGATTGTGCCCTGTCCAGGTCTTGTCCGCAATGCCGTCTCCGTCGGTGTCAACCCACTTCTCTTCCGCGTCTTCTTCAAGATAATCCGCGTCCGCAAGAACCTTGTATTCAAGACTCAAAAGTTCTTCGACCGACGTTTTATATTCTGCCCAGTGGGAGTCCATAATCGCTTTGATGACGTCGTCTTGCGATTGAAGACCGAGCATGAAGAGTTGATAGTCAAGAAGTTGGTTGCTTTTGTCCACCACAACAACGACTTCCGTTGCGCTTGTCGGCCAGCGTGAATCATTTCCGACGAGTTCGTATTGAGATTCGAGAAGTTTTTGGTTGGAAGACATTTCCGCCCAAGAATTCATCATCGAGCCGCCGCTTGTGGTGAACTTTTTGAGCATATCGTTGAGCGACGAGCCGCCGATGTCCATATCTTTGATGCTGTCGGGAAGCATATCGAGCACCGAATTCATCGTCTCGGTGTACGGGCTGACCTTCATATAACGCTCTGCCGCCGCTTTTGCTTCTTCGAGCGTTGCGTCGGGATTCTTTTGCATATAGTCGGACACGAGTTTTTCGTTGTTCGGGTCTTCCTTGAATGCGTTGAAACTTACTCCGTAGTTGTACTTGACGGTTGCAAGCGAATCGTCAAAGTTTTCGTCAATATACTTTTTGAGTTGCACCAAATCGTTTTCGGCAAGAAGCGTGCTGAGTTGGCTTACGACTTTGCCGAGCATCTTTGCGGTGTAGATTTCGTCTGTGTCGGGATTTGACGGTCTCTCTTCGTCATTGTTCATCAGCATTGAAAGAATCGCCGAGGGGTCGGTGTTGGTCTTGCCTATCGTGAGCGGATAAGTCGAAAGCGCGCTTTCTTCAAGCCCCCTGACGTAACCCGCAGCACCGTTTGACAACGACAAAACGAGAATGATACCGATTATGCCGATAGAACCGGCAATCGAAGTCAGAAGAGTGCGTCCTTTCTTTGCAAGCAAGTTGTTCCAAGACAAACTGATTGCCGTTGAAAGTTTCATCGCGCACTTGTCCGCTTTTTTGTATTTCTGGAATCTTTCGCGGAAAGTTTTTTTCTTTTTCGGTTCTTCCGTTTTCTTCTCGACTATTTCTACAACTTCCTTTTCGGAAAGTTCGCCGGCAACATCGTCTCTTTCGACTTCTTCGACAACTTCTTCAACGACGTTTTCACCGAGTCTGCATTCAAGTTCTTCAAGTTCGTCTTTAGAATCGTAAGGCATAGAGTCGCCAACGACTTCGCCGTCTTTCAGGTACACGATACGTGTGCTGTATTCTTCCGCAAGCGAAGGATTGTGCGTGACCATGACGACGAGTCTGTCTTCCGCCACTTCTTTCAACAAATCCATGACCTGAATGCCCGATTCACTGTCGAGTGCGCCCGTCGGTTCGTCCGCGAGAATGATTTCGGGATTGTTGACGAGTGCTCTTGCGATTGCGACTCTCTGCATTTGTCCGCCTGAAAGTTGGTTGGGTTTCTTGCTTGCCTGAGAAGCAAGACCGACCTTGTCGAGTGCTTCGAGCGCGCGACGTTTTCTTTCTTCTTTCTCAACGCCTGCAAGAGTCAGACTCATTGCGACGTTTTTGAGAATATTCATGTGCGGAATAAGGTTGTAAGATTGGAAAACGAAACCAATACGGCGATTTCTGTACGTATCCCAGTCGACGTCGTCAAAGTCCTTAGTGGACACGCCGTCTATTTGAATATCGCCGCTCGTATAACGGTCAAGACCGCCGATAATGTTCAGAAGCGTCGTCTTTCCACAGCCGGAAGGCCCCAAAATAGAGACGAATTCGTTCTTTCTGAACTCGATTGAAACATTATTTAACGCAAGGACTTTTTCTTCGTCCTTTTCGATGACGTACTCTTTTGTTATATCTATCAGTTTAAGCATGATGCTCCATATTCAATATATTGTTGTATTTGGCATGTATTGACAAAGCGGCGAAACCCTGCCATAAAGGTGACCCGTCGTAAGTCCTGAAAATGCAAACTCCCAGCCGAATATCTTCGTTTTGCAAGCGCACGAAAGCGTGAAAATCGCTCAAAAATCATACGCAAAATAAGACTCACAATATCAATACTTTTATATATTTTATCATACAATACACAAAAAAGATAGCACTTTTATCAAAAAAATCGACAAATCAGCAAATATGTCGTTTTTCATACAATTGATAAAAATCGCAATTTATTCGGAAAACTCACTAAACAGTATATGTTTGAAAACATTTTTTACACCATATTCGATTTTTTCAAATAAAAAATTGTGAATTTAATAGTTTTAAGGTTAAAAAAAGAAAAATACGTGTTTTTCAAAGCAAAATAATCTTATCGCACAAAAAAAGTAACGCTATATTCTCCCATGCTAAAATAAGCGGATTTTCTTTGTCGATTCGGTGTCAATCACATAATGATACTTTGATAATATCGATTGGACAAAAAATCGATAGCAAATTAAAGACACGAAAAGTGTATTATATCCAATGATTTGACTTTGCGATTATCGACCACAAACACTATTCGTGTATTTAATCCGTAACATTACGTCGTTTTATATTTAAGTTAATTAGAACACTATTCGTGTATTTATATTGCGATAATTGTCGATTTTTGGACAAATATGGCATAATAAAACACTATTCGTGTATTTTAAGCGTTTTCAAATATGTTTTTCTATCGTCGGGAATTCTGTAACTTTCGATTGCTTTCTGAATGCTTTTGTTATGCACCCACACGTCGAGTTTTTTCTCTTCAATGACTTTTATAGCGTCATCCCATTGTTTGATAAGTGCAAAACTCATATACCAGGCAACCGCCATATCAACGTAATACTCTCCACATTTGACTTCGAGCACTTTTTCCATTTTGTCGATTGAATAATCTTCGTCGAGAAAATGGCGCATTGCATTGACTATGCCGAAACGGGCCGTATACGTTTCGTCCGACTTCAACCACTTGCAAATCTCCTTCCAAAGTTCGTCTTTGTGTTTTTCAAAAACTTTCGGAGCAAAAACGTCGCAAACCGCCCAGTTATCGACAAACGACAAAAATTCGTTGGTTTCTTTAAGTGCAACGACAAAATTCTTCTCACTTGCAACAATAAGTGCGTGCAGCACGTTTTCGTCGTAATAGGTGTGCGGAAGTTCTGAAAGAAAACTTTCTCTTTCGTTTAAGGCGAAGTTCTCGTCGCAAAGAAGCGTCTTTGCAATTTTTCTCATCGTAGGCATTCTCACCCCGATTATACTTTCGGGATTAACCGTCGGAATCAACGCACTGTGAAAACTTTTATACTTCGGATCTGCTTTTTCAAATAGAAGATTTAATACTTTTTCCATATCTTAAAAATCATTCGCTGTTCGCGCGTCGTTATAAAAAATATAAATGAGAATTATATCGTCACAAATAGTACGTCTAATACACGTCACAATACGCACGTCATAAATCACACTTAATTATATGTTCGAGCAAAGCCCCACATCCTTCAACAATATCATCGTAAGTCACGTCAAAGTTGCCGGTCCACCACGGATCAGCGATGTCTCTCGGATTTTTTGCAAAATCGAGCAGACGACACACTTTCGCGTCTTCTCCGAGAATTCTGCGCATTGCAATCAGATTGCGCTCTTCCATCCCGACAAAATAATCGTATCGGGTTTTATCCGACGAACAAAGCCTTGTCGCCCTATGATTGAGAACGGGCACGGACTCTTCTCTCAATTTTTTCACGGCAGGCGGATAAATCGGATTGCCAATTTCTTCCGACGACGTTGCGCTTGAGTAAACGGATATTTCGTTTTGCAATCCGCGTTTTGCAATCATATCGGACATCACGCACTCAGCCATAGGCGAGCGGCAGATATTGCCGAGACACACGAACATTATCTTAATCATATCAGCACTCGAATACGAACGACAACGGTCCGTCCTGCTCCTGTTCGATGTACATATGCGCCCCGAAAACACCGTTCTTGACGACGATGCCTTGCTGCCTGATTTTCTCCGTCACACGAACGTACAATTCTCTCGCCCTGTCGGGAAGTTCCGCATGCCCGAAATCGGGACGATTTCCCGTCCCCTTTCCAAGCGTTCCCGCAAGCGAAAACTGCGATACGAGAAGTATCTCTCCGCCCGCCTGGGTTATGTCGAGATTCATCTTGTCGTTGTCGTCTCTGAACACCCTGAGTTTTGCGATTTTTCTCGCAAGATAATCCGCTTGCTCCTCAGTGTCGCCTTTCTGAATTCCCAAAAATATGGTAAGTCCGCTCGGGATTTCGCTTATAAGTTGTCCGTCGACAAACAGTTTCGATCTGAACGTACGCTGTATCAATGCTCGCATATTATTCTCCGTATCGACGTTTTATCAACGCAAAACGCACGATAAACCGCAGATTTGCGCAATATATGTCAATTTGTTATTTCACTATGTTTTGTTTTGTTCTCTATAAAAAGCGGCTTGTTTCACCGAGTTTGACCGTCTTTCTTCGGCGGTGGCGAAGCAAGATATTGATAGAAATTGCATTCGAGTTCGCTGTTGTAAAGTTTTCTCACCTTGTCCGCTTTGCGACCGAAATACTTTTCAAAACCGCGATATGACGTTATTGCATACACGCACCATTCGTCGAGTTTTGCCGTGACTCTTCCGAAATCTCTGTACAAAGTTTTCAGTTCGTCTTCTTTCATAAGTCTCTCACCGTACGGCGGATTTGTGATTATCACGCCGTGAGCATACTTTGACGAAAGGTCTCTCATATCCTGAACCTGAAAGTGTATATTGTCCTTAACCCCTGCGCGCTCCGCGTGTTTCAAGGCAAGTTTTATGGCGTCTTTATTTATGTCAAAACCGCTTATGCGCAGTTGTCTGTCGCGTTTTATGCGCTGCTCGGCTTCGTCTTGCACCTTTTCACGCACTTTGGGCGCATTTGCAAACTGCTCGCAAGCAAAATTTCTGTTCATACCGGGCGCAATGTCGAGACCTATAAGGCTTGCTTCAACAGGTATCGTGCCCGAGCCGCAAAACGGATCTATAAGCACTCTTTCGGGATTCCATACGGACAGTTGAATCATTGCGGCGGCAAGAGTTTCACGAATGGGGGCTTCGCCAAGGTACGTGCGGTATCCGCGCTTGTGGAGACCTTCTCCCGACGTATCGAGCGTCACCGTCACGATGTCGTCAACGATTGCCGCTTCTATACAATACGGTGCGCCGCTCTCGTCGAAAGTGCCGTTATACACGGTAGAAAGTTTTGAAATAATTGCTTTTTTCACGACGCTTTGCACCGCACTCAAAGCAAACAGTTTGCTTTTTACGCTCTTTGCGTCAACGATTATTCTTGCGTCTCTTGTCAAAACGTCCTGCCAACGCATAGAAAATATTCCGTCAAACAATTCGTCGAAAGTCTCCGCTTTGAACTTTGCAAGCACGATGCGAACGCGGTTTGCGCTACGCAAAAAAACGTTTGCGCGCAAGACGTCTTCAAACGTTCCTTCAAACTCTATTCTTCCGAGATTTGCGCCGCTAGGCTCGTATCCCAAACGAACAAGTTCTCTTTTCACGACGGCTTCGATTCCGCTTGCCGAAGCGACTTCGATATTAAGTTTTCCGAAAAATATACTGTCCATATATTCTCACAATCCGAAGTTTACACTTCGGTTTCGCATATATTAAATCTCGTTTTACGATTATTTTGATTTTCTCAACGATTTATTATATCCTTTATCACTTCGCTTGCAAGCACCATTCCGGCAATTGCAGGCGCAAAACTTATGCTCCCCGGGATATGTCTTCCGTTTTCGCACGGCGTGTTTTCGGGAATAATCGGGTCTTCTTTCGAATATACGACTTTAAGGCGTTTCACACCGCGTTTTTTGAGTTCTCTTCGCATCACCTTTGCAAGCGGACAAACGCTTGTCTTATACACGTCGGCAACTTCAAAATTCGTGCCGAGTTTATTGCCCGTGCCCATACACGAGATTATATCTACACCGAGAGATTTCGCTCTTGTTATCAACTCGAGTTTTGCGCTCACCGTGTCGATTGCGTCTACTATATAGTCAAAGTCGGCAAGCGGAATTCTCTCTTGTGTATCGGCATTGAAAAATAAATCGTACTCTATCGTTTTGCACTCGGGATTTATTGATTTTATTCTTTCGACGGCAACCTGCGTTTTGCGCCTTCCGACAGTCTCTCTCGTCGACAAAATCTGTCTATTGAGATTGCTCACGGAAAAAACGTCGTTGTCAAGAATGGCAATCGTACCGACGCCCGCCCTTGCAAGCGCTTCCACAACGTATCCGCCCACTCCGCCGACGCCGCACACCAAAACGCGCGCGTTTTTGAGTGCGTTCACTTTGTCTCCGATGAGCATTTCCGTTCTCGTATACATATCTTCCATAAAAGCCTTCCGTTTTTCTTTTATAGGCTTATTTTACTACACATCCGAAGATAAATCAACTCCGCCGCCACGCTTGAAAACGCAAACTTTTATCAAGCTTTCATTTGCTATCGTATTGTTTTGTTTTTTTCTACGACAACACAGCATATTTTTTCATTTCGCTTTTCGGCGTCTTGCGGACAAAATCGAAAACCGAAAATCATATATAAAAAACGCAATAGAAAAATATATCCTTCAAAAAGGTAAACAACGTTTGACATCAACACGATAAGTGTATTATTATATATGCGTAAGAAGGAACTAAATATTATGTTGCACAGTTGTTTTCCCGAAAGATTAAAATCTCTGCGTCAAGAGAAAAACATGCTCCAACAAGATTTGGCGGAGCATCTCAAAGTGTCAAAATCCACCATTTCAGGCTGGGAAGTGGGCAGAAACCAACCCGACTACGACACGTTGATTGAACTCAGCATTTTCTTCGGCGTATCCGTAGACTATCTTATCGGGCGTCGCAACTACTGACAAAAAAACACGAAACGCGGAGTTATCTCGGCGTTTTATTTTTGCTTTTATCACCATAGACATTCGTAAAAGATAAAACGACGCTTTCATTCCCTTGCGGTTTTAAGCGCATGATGCCGCATCGACAACGGTGCCGAAAGAAAAACATAATTCTCTATTCCGCAAACGACATAAAAAACGCAGTCATAGACTGCGTTTTAGTTTTATCGTTTTCATTTGTCGAAACAAAGTTACCATAAATTGCAAACGTGAACGGTGCGTTCACTTCAAGATATCTTTAAGGAATTGTCCCGTATAGCTCTTTTCTACCTTTGCGACTTCTTCGGGCGTGCCCAGAGCGACTATCGTGCCACCCTTGTCGCCGCCGTCAGGTCCCAGATCGACGATATAATCGGCAACTTTCACAACGTCGAGATTGTGTTCGATGACGACCACCGTGTTGCCCTGCTCGACGAGTCTGTCAAGAATCGTGATTAGTTTTGCAACGTCGTGCGTATGAAGTCCCGTCGTGGGCTCGTCGAGAATATAGACGGTTTTGCCGGTGGATCTGCGCGAAAGTTCGGTTGCAAGTTTGACGCGTTGCGCCTCGCCGCCGCTCAAAGTCGTTGACGATTGCCCGAGTTTTACGTAGCCGAGTCCCACGTCGTTGAGCGTTTTGATTTTGTTCTTGATTTTCGGAATATTTGCAAAGAACTCGGTTGCTTCTTCGATTGTCATATCCAGCACTTCGCTGATATTTTTGCCTTTATATCTCACTTCCAGCGTTTCGCGGTTGTATCTTGCGCCCTTGCACACTTCACACGGCACGTAAATATCCGGCAAAAAATGCATTTCGATTTTGATTATACCGTCGCCGCCGCAGTGTTCGCAACGTCCGCCGTTGACGTTGAACGAGAATCTGCCTGCCGTATATCCCCTTGCCTTCGAGTCGGGAAGCGTGGCAAAAAGTTCTCTTATATCGCCGAAAACTCCCGTGTACGTTGCAGGGTTGGAGCGCGGAGTTCTGCCGATTGGGCTTTGGTCTATGCAAATGACCTTATCGACGTTTTCGATGCCTTCGATAGAATCGAAATTGCCGAGCGTATTTCTCGCGCGCATAAGAGAGTTTGAAAGCGCGGGATAAAGCGCTTCGTTGACAAAAGACGATTTGCCGCTACCCGACACGCCTGTTATGCAAGTGAACGTACCAAGCGGTATGCTCACGTCGATATTTTTGAGATTGTTCTGTTTTGCGCCTTTGACAGTGATGAAATTCCCGTTGCCCTTTCTTCTTGCGATAGGCACGGGGATTGCGAGTTCTCCGCTTAGGTATTTACCGGTTATGCTGTCCTTGCTTGCCATGATGTCGTCAACCGTGCCGCATGCCACGACTTTTCCGCCATGTATGCCTGCCCCCACACCTATATCGACGATATAATCGGCGTTTCGAATGGTCTCTTCGTCGTGTTCGACGACGATGAGCGTATTGCCCAAATCACGCAAATTCTTGAGAGATTGCAAAAGGCGTTGATTGTCCTTTTGATGCAAACCTATGCTCGGTTCGTCGAGAATGTACAGCACGCCCGTAAGTCCGCTGCCGATTTGCGTTGCAAGACGGATACGTTGCGACTCGCCACCGCTGAGCGTTGCCGCCGAGCGCGAAAGCGTGAGATAATCGAGCCCTACGTTGATGAGAAAGTCAAGGCGAGCACATATCTCTTTGACGATTCTGTCCGCAATTAGATGTTGTGTGTGTGTGAGCGTAAGTCCGCCCATAAACTCTTTGAGATTTGCAACGGACATTTCGGTGAGTTCAAAGATATTCTTGCCGTCTATCGTAACCGCAAGCGCTTCGGGTTTCAGTCGTTTTCCGCCGCACTCGGAGCAAGGCACTTCTTTCATATATTTGGCAATCTCGTTTTTCACCATCTCGCTGTCGGTGTCGTTGTAACGGCGCATAAGATTTTTTGCCACGCCTTCGTAACTTGCGTGATAGAAACCGCTGAACGTGCGCGAGTTGTATTCCATAGGGATACGATCTCCGTCGTTGCCGTAGAAAATTATGTCGAGAACGTTTTGCGGCAAATCTTTGAGCGGAGTATCCATAGAAAATCCGTATGCCTGCGAAAGCGCGCGGAATTGCATTTGAGACATGTGCCCGGCGTCCCAACCGCTGACCTTTATCGCACCGTCTTTGAGCGATTTGTTCCAGTCGGTGACGAGCAGATTGACGTCTATTTCGTTGCGAAAACCAAGACCGCCGCACTCGGGGCATGCGCCGTACGGATTGTTGAACGAGAAAAGTCTCGGCGTGAGTTCTTCAAAAGACAACTCGCAATCGGGGCAAGCGTACTTTGTGGAGTAAAGCACTTCTTCTCCGTCAAAATCGGCAATCACAAGCCCTTCGGACAATTTTATCGCACTTTCGATTGCGTCCGAAATACGTCTTTGCGCGCCGTCCTTGACGACGATACGGTCGATGACGACGCTTATCGTGTGCTTAATGTTTTTGTCAAGCGTAATCTCTTCGTCCAGAGTGTAATTGACTCCGTCCACGCGCACACGCACGTATCCTGCGCGTTTAAGTTGTTCAAGTTCCTTGCGGTATTCGCCCTTTCTGCCACGAACGATAGGTGCGAGAAGTTGAAGTTTCACGCCCGTGCGTTCCATGATTCTGTCGCATATCTGGTCAACCGTCTGACGCTCTATCTCTCTGCCGCATTTCGGACAATGGGGAGTGCCGACTCTCGCAAACAAAAGTCGTAAATAGTCGTATATTTCGGTGACTGTACCAACGGTTGAGCGCGGATTGTGCGAAGTGGTTTTTTGGTCGATTGAAACTGCGGGAGAAAGCCCTTCGATGTAGTCAACGTCGGGTTTTTGCATCTGCCCCAAAAACATGCGCGCGTAACTTGAAAGGCTCTCGACATATCTTCTCTGTCCTTCCGCAAATATAGTGTCGAAAGCAAGCGACGATTTGCCGCTTCCGGAAAGCCCCGTGAACACCACGAGTTTGTCGCGCGGTATCTCGACGTCGATGTTTTTGAGATTGTTTTCTCTTGCGCCTTTTACGAAAATCTTGTCCATATATCGTTCTTCTTTTTCGTTTTTCTCTATGTATTAAGTCTTTGTATTTTCCGTATTTTGTTGCGTGTGTGCGCCCTATATTTTCCGCAAATCGTAATTCTTCTATGCGGACGACAACAAGACTTAACTAAACTTTTTGATTTGTTTTTTAAGTTCGTTCATCTCGTCGCGAAGTGCAATCGCCTTTTCGAAATCAAGCCTTTCTGCCGCAACCGACATAAGCCCTTTGATGCGTTCAACTTCCTTAATCATATCTTTAACGCTCAAATTCTCTTTCTTAACTTCCTTTTTGGTGATTTCAAGAGAATTCTTTATCGTGCTGACAACGGTCTTGGGCACTATGCCGTGAGCCTTGTTGTACTCGTCCTGAATCTTTCTTCTGCGCATGGTTTCGTCATAGGCTCTTTGCATGCTTTGCGTCATCGTATCCGCATACATGACGACTCTGCCTTTATCGTTTCTTGCCGCACGACCGATAGTCTGAATGAGTGCCGATTCGCTTCTCAAAAAGCCTTCCTTGTCTGCGTCGAGAATCGCAACGAGTTGCACTTCGGGAAGGTCGAGACCTTCTCTTAAAAGGTTTATCCCCACAAGCACGTCAAAGTCGCCTTCTCTGAGTCCGCGCACGATGTCGATACGTTCGAGCGTGTCTATATCCGAGTGCATATAGCGCACCTTTATGCCCACTTCTTTGAGATAATCGGTGAGATTTTCCGCCATCTTTTTGGTGAGCGTCGTGACGAGCACTCTGCCCTTATCTTTGACGACTTTGTTTATTTCTCCGATAAGGTCGTCGATTTGTCCTTCGATAGGCTTGATTTCTATCTCGGGGTCGAGAAGCCCAGTCGGCCTTATGATTTGCTCCGCAACCAAATCCGCTCTGTCGAGTTCGTATTGTGCGGGCGTTGCCGACATACACACGATTTGGCGTATGCGTGCGTCGAATTCTTCAAACCTGAGCGGCCTATTGTCGTACGCGGACGGAAGACGGAAACCGTATTCCACGAGATTGTCCTTTCTTGCTCTGTCGCCGTTGTACATTGCTCGTATTTGCGGAATTGTCATGTGGCTTTCGTCAATGAACGTGACAAAGTCTTTGCCGAAGAAGTCAAGAAGCGTGTACGGTGCTTGCCCCGGTTGTCTGCCGTCGAAATAGCGCGAATAGTTCTCTATTCCGCTGCAATAGCCGACTTCTCTTATCATCTCCACGTCGTAGTTGACTCTCTCGTCGATACGTTGTGCTTCGATGAGTTTGCCGCGTTCTTCAAAATACTTGACTCGCTCGGCTTTGTCGTGAAGAATACGCTTCAGAATCGCTTCTTTATCACCGCTGATGACGTATTGCGTGGCAGGGAAAATGAGCGTATGTTTGAGTTCGTTGAGCACTTTGCTCGTCGTGCCGTCTATCTCGCAAATGCGGTCAACCGTATCTCCGAACATCTCGACGCGCACCGCAACTTCGCTCGAAGTGGACGGAAAAATGTCTATCGTATCTCCGCGCATTCTAAACGTAGAACGCACAAAGTCCACGTCTGCTCGCTTGTATTGAATGTCAACAAGACGTCTTGCAAGTTCGTCACGGTCTATTTCGTCTCCTTCACGCAAAGATATTGCGCTCTCAAAATAGTCCGTCGGCGCGCCCAAACCGTATATGCACGACACGCTCGCAACCACTATCGTGTCCTGTCTTTCGCAAAGGGAAGCGGTGGCGGAGTTTCGCAACTTGTCTATCTCTTCGTTGACGGCAAGGTCTTTTTCGATATAAGTGTCCGTGCGCGGAATGTAGGCTTCGGGCTGATAATAGTCGTAATAAGAAACGAAAAACTCAACCCTGTTCTTCGGGAAAAACTCTCGAAGTTCGTTGCAAAGTTGAGCGGCAAGCGTTTTGTTGTGCGCTATGACGAGCGTAGGTTTTTGGATTTGGGCAATAATATTTGCCATAGTAAAAGTTTTGCCCGAGCCGGTGACGCCAAGCAAAACTTCCGTGTTGAAACCGTCTTTCAATCCTTCGACGATTTTTTTTATAGCCTGCGGTTGGTCCCCCGTAGGTTTGTACTTGCTGACAAGTTCAAATTCCATTATCCGCCTATGAGTTTTCCGACGAGATATCTTATGCCCACACCTATGAGCGCAGTCACGACGCTGAGCCCCAAAGTGAGCATTATTTTGAGTGCGAGATTAGACTTGAATGCATGCTCGACGCGTGCAAACTGCAAACCTTTTTTTTGCATATTGATGCAGTATACCAACTCGCCTTTCTTGTCAGAGCGTATCACGTCAAAATACTCGTCGATTTCGAGATTGCGCAACGTCTGATCGAGTTCTTCTTCTTCAAAGGGTATATCGAGCGGTATCTTTTCGAGAATATCGATAGGCGAAAGCAGGCAAGACCCGTTCTGTCTTTCCGCTTCCTGATACACGATTCTCATAACCGCCTTTTCCTTTTTCGTCAACACGTGTTGACGGTCGATTTGAACAGTTGCCATATCTCACCAAATATATCTTAAATCTTCAGTGTTTTCAATTTTCGACATTTTATAATGCGATTTCGCACCGATAAACGTCGTTTTACGCCATTATTACGAATTTTATGATAAGTGCTGTTATCGTCGCAACTATACCGCTGCCTATAAACGAACCGAGAAGTGCCGCAAAGAAAGTCACGCCTTTGTCTGCAACTTTTGCGAGCTTGTCATCACTGCTTTTTTTCTTGTCTTTCTTCTCTTTTTGCTCTTCCGCAGGCTGTTCCGGTGCTACGACTTCCGCTTGTTGAAGTTTCGCTCTTTCGTCAATGCGCTTGATGACGAGAAGGCAATATTCGTCGGGCGTGAAGTACTTGACGGTGATGTATTCTCTGTCTTTCAGTTCGCGAATAATTGCGGACAATTGCACCTTTGTGAGCGCAATTTCTTTGGGCATTCTGTCGATGATTTCATCGGCTTCCACAATCTTATACACGTCGTTTTCACCCGCAATCGAGCGAATGACGTCATACACCGTTTGACATTCGAGATTGAGCATAACCGTCTCCTTATTGTTTCTAAAATAATATCATATTATAATAAATATAGCAATATTTTTTTAAACTCTCAACGGAATTGTTGATTTTAATCGGTGGAAATTGAAAAGCATCGCCAAAGCATGAGATGACCGCGATATTGAGATGAATGACGCGAAAACACCCCGAGAATGACAACCCTAATGTACACATAGTACATGAGTTGGCAGGCTCGGGATGTTGTAAGGAACGAAGTGACGGAATAGTGATTGTTACGCTTTGCGTCAATCGCGTCCAAAGTCAGTCGCTCAATAGCACAGTAAAAACAGCAACACTTCTATGATGACCGCGCCAAACGGATGAATAACAAGAAAGGCACTGTTTGAACCAAAACCCAACGTACTGAGCGTACGTGATTTTGGGGCAAGCAGTGCCTGACGAAGTTAGTCGCCGTTTGGTGCGGTCATCGGAAGGCGTTGTAAATGGAATTGATAGCCTTCTCATAATCAAACGTATCTACACCGACTATGATGTTGAGTTCGGATGAGCCTTGGTCTATCATGCGGATGTTGATGTTGTTGTCGGCAAGTGCGGAAAACAGGGTTGCGGCAGTGCCGAGACGAGAAGCCATGTTGTGCCCGACGGTTGCGATGAGCGAAAGGCCGCTGTGTATCTCGATGTTGTCGGCGTTGATGGATTCTTGCAAAGAAGCAAGCACCTTTTGCATTTTGCCGGCGATGTATTCGTCACGAATGACGACGGAAAGCGTGTCGATACCGCTCGGAACGTGCTCGAAAGATATGCCTTCGAATTCGAGAACGGAAAGCACTTTTCTGCCAAAACCTATCTCGGAATTCATCATATCTTTTTCGACGTTGATGATTGTGAATCCTTTTTTGCCGGCGATACCTGTGATGACCTTTTTGTTTTTTGGCAGATTCTTTTCGGACACGATCATAGTGCCGGGATAAGACGGATTGAACGTATTTTTGATGTTTATGGGAATTCCTACGCTGCGGACGGGAAAAATCGACTCGGGATGAAGCACTTCCGCGCCCATATACGCAAGTTCGCGAAGTTCGCGGTAACTGAGATAATCGATTATTTCGGGATCGTCGACTATACGCGGATCTGCGGTGAGAAAGCCGTCAACGTCCGTCCAGTTTTCATAAATATCCGCTCCGACGGCACGCGCAACGAGTGCGCCGGTTATGTCCGATCCGCCGCGCGAAAACGTGGTTATTTCACCGTTCTGATTCGTGCCGTAAAAACCCGGTATGACGGCATACTCGACGTTTTCGAGACGTTTTTTTATAAGGTCGAGCGAATAATGCATCTGCAATTTTTCGCCGTTGAATTTGATTATGTCGGCAGTGTCGACAAACTCGTATCCGAGTTTTTTTGCAAGCACGAGCGCAGAGAGATACTCTCCCCTTGACGCCGCATAGTCTGCGGTTTTGCCCGATTCGATGCCTAACTTGATCTTGTCGAGAACATCGTCGATTGCAACGTCGACGCCGAGACTTTCCACTATGTCTTCAAAGCGTTTTCTCACCACTTTGAATGTCTCGTCACAGTTGCCTTTTTCAACGCACTCGGCATAGCAAGCGTACAAAGCGTCGGTGACTTTCACGTCCGTTTTGTTTCTCTTGCCCGGTGCGGACACGACGATATATCGTCTGTCGGGCTCTTGTTTTATTATGTCAACGACGCGCGATATAGTCTCGCCGTTCGCCATTGACGTTCCTCCGAATTTACAAACTTTCATATTTTGCCTTTTCGCCATTATATGTAATTGCAAAGAAAGCGTGACTCACTTTATGAGTTTTGCTTCGAAATAATATCTCTTTTCTTCCGCTTCGCCCATAGAGAACGCCTTTCTACACAGCGTGCCGTTTTCAAGCACGTAGCTGAAGAGTTCTTCTTTCTTTATCTTGGGCATTACGATTGCCACGCCGTCGTTTTCTTCTGCAACGCTTTGAAGATGTTCTATGCCGTGTATGTAGTCGACTTTGCACTCCGCGTGCGATTTGAGATAATCGTCGATTGCGTCTTGAATATCCTTGATTGCTTTTGCGCCGTTGTCGTCAACGGAGATTTTTCTCTCTCTGTCTTTTGAAAAGACTTTCACGGATTGCGTGCCGTGCAAATTGCTTGCAAGATACTCGCAAAAATCGTCGCCTGCGCCGAATACAAAACGGTGTATCGGCTCAAAAACTATGCCGTCATCGTGCAGATTTTCAATCTCGCAAAGTGCAAATCTGGCAGGATGAACTGCCTTTTGTGCATCGGTTAACCCTTGTTTTATGCGATTCCAGTGTGCTTGCGCGGTTGCAAGAGAGTGGTTGCCGTCACCGACTGCAAATATGAAGTCGTTGCTTTCCTGCCCGTACAGATTTTGCACGGATTGATAGTATTTTTCAAACTCTTTTGCGACTTCGTTTGCGTCGATGCTGTATCCTTCGAGATGTCCGCCGCCCATATTCAAATCGAAATCATAGATTTTTTCTAGTCCTTCTCTTCTTGCCCAAAGCCCTTCTACGACGCTCTTTTTTCTGTCGTCGATGAGAAGCATTATATGCGGCAATTCGAGCGGAGCATTTTCGCGTATGGCAAGTCTTGGCGGGATCCTGTCGAGAACTACGCCTTCCGTCGAACGTATAAACGCATGGGACGGGTGCGTGAAGCAATAATCTTCAAGGTCGACAGCACACACGACGCCGAGACGAGATACGCCGCTTGCAGTCGTTCTTTTCATCACGACGCAACTGTTTTCAAGCGTGCGGAACACACCGCCCGTCAGATACTCGTTCATCGTCGCATTGATGTTTTCTATGCGTTCCTGTTTGTCGTCGTCTTCGAGATAAACTTCGGGAAACACGAGTTTCAGCGTGCTTGGCGCGTCACCCACAAAATCTTCCAGTTTTTTCCAGTATCCGCGCTCCGACGTGAATTGGTCGCACGCCACGACAGACCATTTTTTATGGTCGCAGTCTTTTGGAATAAGTATATTTGTTGCCTTTATCGTATTCATTAGTCAAATCTTCCGTTCTTTCTTATTTTGCTTGCAAACTTGCTCTTTCTGCGTCCTTGATGCGCTTCTCTCAAAGCGATTGCCGTCGGAGAAATGCCGTACGCTTCTTCGATTTCGTCTTTGAGTTTGTCCATTGTCATATAGCGTTTGATTTCGCCGTGTTTGACGACAGAAATTATACCCGTCTCTTCACTTACTACGATTGACAAAACGTCGGTGTCTTCCGTGATGCCGATTGCCGCACGGTGACGAGTGCCCATTTCTTTGTTGACGTTGCGTTGCGTGAGAGTCAAAAAACAACCTGCCGCAATGATTTTGTTGCCGCGCACGATAACCGCACCGTCGTGAAGGGGGGCTTTTGTGTTGAATATGCTTTCAAAAAGCGGAGCGGACAACGTTGCGTTGAGTCTTGTGCCTGTGTCGAGAATGTTGTCGTGAATGTCGCCCGCGCTGTCGATAATGATGATTGCGCCGACGTCTTGTTTTGCCATATCCTGACATGCTGTGAGAATTTCCGCCGTGGCGTCTCTGAGTTCGTCGTCGCTGTTGTGCGTTTCAAATCCTTTCGCAGTGGAGACTTTTTGGAAGATGTTCTTCAAATCGTTCTGATATACCACGCACGCCGCAACGATGTCGAATATGACGACAAGGTGCATAATGTACTTCGATATTGCAAGTATCTCTCCGCCGAGAAGTTCGGCAAGCACGTTGACGAGCACTTCGAGTATTCCGCCCAAAAGAAGAAGGAAGAACACTTTCATGTTGCGCTTGTAAATGAAAAAACTCAACATGATTGCAAACACGGTGACGAGAATCACCATGTCGATGATGAAATAGAGATTGATTCCTTTTGCGTATTGAGCAAAATTGTACGACATATTTCTCTCCGCGCCGACGAATCGGCTTTGTGAATTTAAGATTGTAGGGGCTTGTCGCGCCCGTAGTTTTATTAGATGTCGAACTCGTCGAAAACGTGTTCGTCGTCTTTCTTTTTGACGTGTTGTTTTTCAAACTCGCCGAACGTATCGCCCGTATCGTTGCGTTGCGTGTATCCGTATTGTCTTTGGTCTTCGGGATGTTTTCTGAGATAATCTTCTCTCGTGCCGGTATTTCTAAATTCGGACGCTTGTTTTTTGAGCATGACCGCAATCACTATATCGGCAATAAGATATGCAAAATAAATGCAAATCGCAACGATTGAAGAATACACCTGAATAGGTGCCGTGAGATAATCGACGACATAGCCCATTTCGCGCAGATATGCGATGAGTTCCGCCGCCACGTCCGTGCTTGCGCCGATAGACACGATTGTGAGATTTTGGCTAAGCACCGAAAGACCGAGCACCACCATGAACACGATCGAATAAAGCGTGAAACTGTTGGCTCTTTCAACGGGATTGAAATTGTAGAACTTTCTGAAAACGCAGAAATACATGATAAGCATTGCCGCAGGAAGCGCAGTGACGGTGTATACGGTTGAAGTGACGACGTATATTGCAGGCTCTAGCACTGCAAAACAATCAATCACTCCGCCCAAAAGTCTCACTGCCGCGACAAAAATCATCACCCAGTAACAAAAGTCGTTGCGGGAAATGTAGTTTGCATGGCGACGCGCGCAAATATACCACATAACGAGCGCGAGAAGGAACGTGACCGCCATCGGAACAAGCCCGTAACTGAACACGTCAAGCAAAATCTGCGTTGCTACCGCGACGCCGGATTTACCCGCAATCACCAACGCGTTGATGTCGCAATACAAGGGATAAACGTTGCCCACAAAAGACGCGAACAACAATCCGAGCCATATCCACACGTAATATTTTTTGTCTATTTTGTTTTTCATAAATCTCCTTTTATATCGCAAGAAGTTGCAATATTGCTTCGTGAATCGCGCTTACGTCGTTGCGCGCGCCGGTCAATACGTCACATTGAAGCGAATGCAGATAATCCACGCACTTTTTGAGTCGCACCTGCGAATAGTTTGACGACGTCTTTCTCAAAAAATACACCGCACCCGACTTCATGCCGAGAAGTTTGCCGAGTTCTTCGTTGGGCATATTTTTGTTAAGTTCGGCGTGCAACATGTTGCGATATTTGTCGTATAGCCTGTTTATGATAGTGACGCCGCGTATGCCGTTTCTGAAAAACACGTCAAGCACTTCGATTGCCTTATCCGCATTCTTTTCGCTCACGGCGTTTGCAAGTTCGTATATCTGAAAATCGATATCCGCACTCACCATGTCGCATATGTCTTGTATTGTGATCGTGCCTTGCGAATATGATTTGAGTTTCGTGATTTCGCTCACGATTCTGGACATATTGCCCTGCGTTCTGTCGATAAGTTCGCTCACCGCTCCGCGCTCTATCTCAACGGACGGCGTTGCCGCGCACAAATCGGTTATCTCTTTCACAAGTTCGTCGCCGTCGAGTTTCGAGCAATCGACAAGTTGCACTTTTTTGCTCTTTACGGTCTTTGCCACGTCTTCGTCACAGGATATGACAAACACCGTCGTCTCGCTAGGTTCGGAAAAATACTTGTCGAGCGCACTTTTTTCGCTCTCGCTCGGAGCGTTTTCAAGCCCGAGTACGACAACCTTTCTTTCGTCGAATACGGGGAAAGTATACGCCGCGTCGATTGCAGAGAACACCGCACCGTCTCCCGACACCGCGCTCAGATTGAAATCGGCATACTCGGGCGCAACGAGATTTTTGAAAGACTTTATCGCGCTCGACACGAGATAATCGTCATCGCCCGTCACGATATAAGCCGCGCAAAATTTGTCGCCGCTCAAACAAGAATCGAGATGTTTTTTGAGTTCTCCGAATTTCATACTTTCACCGCGCCCACGCGCGTGTCCTACGATTTATTTATATTATATGATAACATCAAATAGTCGTTTTGTAAATAAGGCGCGAATTAAAAATATTTTTAACCGCCTTTTAATCTTGCCAAAAACGCGTTTTATGCCCCTATTTTGTAACTTGCGGTGAAATCAGCAAAACAAAAACCGCCGAACAAGTCGGCGGTCTTTGCTGTTTGACGGTTATCAAAACACAAAAGGGAAAACAAATTAGAGTGCGATTTCCACATCGCTTATGGGGTATGCCTTGCAAGAGTGGATGTATCCGAACATCTCGTCTGCGTGACGGAGCAACACTCCGCGCGGCATAAACACCTTGCCCGATACGAGCTTCACTCTGCAAAGAGAACACTCTCCCGATCTGCAACACACGTTGACTCTGACGCCCGCTCTTTCAAGCGCGCACAAGATAGACTCGTTGCATTTTGCATCGATCACCTTGTCTCCCACTTTGAGTTTGAAGGTTTCCGTGCCCGTGAGTTCTTGGGGGAATCCCGGCTCGTTTTGGATGTCTTGGCGTGCGCCGAACATCTCGCGGCGAATGTCGCGGTGACGGACGTTCAAAGACTGCAATGCTTCCACGCAGAAGTCCGTCATCACTTGCGGTCCGCAAAGATAGAACGTGGTTTTGTCAAGGCCTTTGACCACTTCTTTGATGCACTTTGCGTCAACAAAACCTTGTCTGTCGCCGCCCTTTGCGTCCTTGTCGGACAGCACCAAAGTGTATTTGAAGTTGGGATATTTGCTTGCAAACTCTTTGAGTTCTTTGTTGAAGATTGCAACTTCGGCATTTCTTGCGCCGTACAAGAGATAAATCTCTCTGTCAAGACCTTTTTCAAGCACTTCGCGGATCATCGACATGAACGGAGTGATGCCCGAACCGCCTGCAAGGAACACCGAACGCTTGTAGTGAAACACGGGGTTGAAGTGGAACACACCCGCAGGACCGTTGGCTTGAAGCGTGTCGCCCACCTTGGCTTTGTCCAAGAAGTAGTCGGACACAAAGCCGTCATTGATGCGAGCCACGGTGATTTCATAATAGGCTCTTTGTCTTGGAGATGAGCAGATAGAATAAGGACGAGTGGTTCTCACGCCGTCGATTTCCACCGCAACGTTGATGTATTGTCCCGCTTCAAACGGCGGAAGATATCCGTCTTCGCTGACAAAGCGAATGGTCTTTGCGTCTTTGGTGGCGCAAGTGATCTCGGCTATTTTGAGATTGAGAATTGCAGGGTGAAGTTGATTGACGATTCTTTGAGTTCTGTTTTTGTCAAGAGAAAAGTCCTTGCCCACTTTTTCGGATACGGCAATTTCGTTGAGAATGTTCTTGCCGTTTTTCATCGTGCCGATAAGAGTTTCTTTTATGGTTTTCATATTACTTCATCTCCTTCAAAATTCTGTTTGCGATCTTGTTGCCGTACATATAGTTCGGGCCGAAACCGCAAGTGTTCACCCAGCCGGACGCGAAATAGAGATTGTCGATAAACATCTCTTGCGGGAAGAAGAACACGGAAGATTTGAGATTTTGCTCATAGCCGTAAATCGCTCCGCCGGGATGATGCAAATATCTCATGTGCGTAAGCGGTGTTGCGATTTCGATTTCTTCAATATGTTCTCTAAGTCCCGGATACAACTTTTCAAGACGATCGACAATCGTGTTTGCCGCAGCGTATTTTGCGTCATAGTATTCTTCGGGAGAGAGTTTTTCCCATGCGTCTGCAAATTTCAAAGTGCCTGCCGTCAGCACGCTCGTGCCGGTGGGATAGCCGTCTTTGTCGTCAACCGTGTAGCAAGTGGACACAATGGGATCGACGGACGTATCGAGGCAGTATGCGTTCTTGAAGTCGCGGTTTGCGTCAAGGCTGGAATAGGTCAGGTTGAAAGAATCCTTGAAACCGACTTCTTCGGGCGCGCAGTCAAGAGCGATAAAGCAGGTCAAAGCCGAGATGCCCACTTCGTAGTTCTTGAAGTACGGCACGACTTGTTTTGGCACTTTGTCTTCTTCGATAAGGTTGTTGTAGGTCACGGTCGGAGAGATGTTGGACACCACCACTTTTGCACGGTATTCTTCGCCGTTTTGGTCGATTGCTCCCACTGCCTTGCCGTTTTCAACGATGATTTTGTTTATGCCGCAGTTGAGCTTGACTTCACTGCCCGCTTTGACGATTGCGTCCATAAGAGCTTGCGACATAACTTGCGAGCCGCCTCTGAGATAGTAGGGCTTGTCGCTGATGTAAATCGCCGTGCATTGCGCAAGGATCGAGAAGGGGAATTTTTCGGGCGGAACACCCATAAAGCACCAGTATGCCGACAAGCAAAGTTGGATCTCCTTGCCTTTGAAGATCTCGCTCAACACGTCGTCCGTGCTTCTTGCGCCGTAGGTGGCAAGCGTGGGATAGAGCTTGGGGAATCCCGCTTTCATGATAGCTTTCTTGATGGGATTCGGCTCGCCCGCGGACTTTGCGCTCTTGGCGGAAAAATCGCTCGCTTCCTTGTAGAACTTGAAGCAGATGTCAAAATATTTCAAAATGCCTTCTTTCTCTTCGGGGAAAACTTTGATCAAGGCTTGCTCGGCTTTCTTTCTGTCCGCAGGAATAGGCACGCGTTTGCCGCCCGGCAAGTTGATGGAAAAAAGCGAATCGATGGGAATCCACTGGATCTTGTCAAGAATCCCGTATTCCGCAAAAAGTTTTCTCAACGGGCCGGGGTTTTCATCCGTACCCATAGAAGAAAGCTGGTGAAGCGCAACTTCAAACTCGAAACGGCCGCGTCTGAAAGAAGTGCCGCATCCGCCGGGGATATTGTGCTTTTCAAACACGCACACCTTCTTGCCTGCTTGCGCCAAGGTCAACGCAGCGGACAAACCGCCGTTGCCTGAGCCAATAACTATGGCATCGTAATTTTTCATTTGATTCCTCCAAAATTTGTTTGGTCTAACCAACATTCATTATAAAGAAAACGCCGATAAAGTCAATATAAAAGTAAAAAAATATCTATTTACGGCAAGAAAATCACAAATTCCACTAAAATTTGTTGCATTTTTGTCGGGTTTTGTCATATAATTTGCTCGTGGTATTTGGTCAAACCAAAACTTTGCGACAAGCCAAACAAATCTTCGCAACGGAGTGAAAAATGAAATTCAATCAAATCATCGCGCCTTCCATGAAGGAATTGTTCATCAAGCAAATCGAAGCTCTCATCCTGTCCGGGCAACTCAAAGTGGGAGAAAAACTCCCCACCGAGCGCGAACTTGCAAGCGAAATGAAGATAAGCCGCACCATCGTCAATCTCGGCTTGACAGAGCTGAGAAACAAGGGCTTTATCGAAATCGTGCCACGCAAAGGCGCGTTTGTTGCCGACTATGCAAGAAACGGAAAACTCGATACGCTCATCTCTATCATCAACTTCAACGGGGGTAGATTTGACAAAAAAACCGTCAATTCGATTATGGAATTTAGACGTATCAACGAGGGCGAAGGCACGTATCTTGCCGCAAAATACCGCACGGACGAAGACGTTGCCACCCTGCGCGACATTCTCGATGACGTGCGCACTTGCGACGACGAAATGGAAATAGCGCAAAAACTCTTCAAATTCCACCACGTCATCTTGTGTGCGTCAACCAACAACATATTCCCCTTGGTGTACAACGCGTTTGAAAGTTTCTTCTTGAAACTCATCTCCGCCCTGTTCTCCTACTGCGACAAGGATGCAATCCTGACAAAACTCGACAGCCTTGTGGACGCCATCGAAAATCACGACTGCGACCTTGCCCGCTCCCGAATCGAAACAATCATCCACAACGGCATCCTTGACATCAACACCCACTGCGTCAACTACGCGATATATTGACGTCTTGAAATCTCCTTGGTCATTATGTCAATGGGGCTTTGACGCAGACCATAACCATGTGAGCGCAATATTTAGATGAAGAACAAGAAAGAGCCACGCTCACGGCAACCCTAACGTACTTTGCGTACGTGAGTTAACGGGAGCGTGGCTCTGACGCAGTTATTCGCTAAATAGTGCGCTCACAGAACTTTGGAGAGAAAATCACGCAGCCTCTCACATTTCGGATTTTCAAATATATCGTGAGGGGTACCTTGTTCAAGGATTTTGCCTTCTGCCATGAAGAAAACTTTGTCGGCGACTTCACGGGCGAATGCCATTTCGTGAGTGACGATGAGCATGGTCATACCCTTGTTTGCGACACGCTTGATGAGATCGAGCACTTCACCGACCATCTCGAGATCGAGAGCGGACGTGGGCTCGTCAAAGAGCAAGACTTTGGGGGACATGGCAAGGGCGCGCGCGATTGCGACGCGTTGCTTTTGACCGCCGGAAAGCGTTGAAGGATAGACGTCGGCTTTGTCTGACAATCCGATGCTTTCAAGCAGTTGGTCGGCGGTGATTGACGCGGCCTTTTTGATCTCTTTCTTGCTTGTGAATTGCAAAGGAGCAACGCTCTTCTCTTCAAGGGGAACGGTGCGACCGATTTTGCGTTCGAGATTTTCCACTTTGTCGGTGAGAGCGAGCTTTTGTTTTGTGAGTTTTTTGTCGTAAGTGGCAAAAGGTTTGCCGCCGACATACTTTATTGTTTTTGTTTCGTCCCACGCAGAAACGAGAGGTTTAAGTTTCGTTTTGTAGTCTTCAAGTTGCGTTTGCAGCAAAACAAGCTTTTTGTCGATATGCTTGTTGTATGCGTTGCCAAAGGCTTTGAACCATGCGTTGTGCAAAGGCACAAAAGCGTTTTTAAGGCGAGTCAGGCGCATGTTTTTCACGCCGATTTGCACGGGCGCAAGCATGATATTTTCCTTGACGGTCATGTTGGAAAACAGGTTGAATTGTTGAAAAACCATACCCATTTTTTCACGCTGACGATTGATGTCCACCTTCAAGTCCGCAAGGTCAACGCCGTCAAAAATGATCTTGCCCGCATTGGGGTCTTCAAGGCAGTTCAGACAGCGCAAAAATGTGGATTTGCCGCTGCCGCTCGGGCCGATGATGGCAACCGTTTCCCCTTCTTCTATGCTTGCGGAGATGTCGTCAAGCACGAGAAGATCGCCGTATTTTTTTGTGAGATTGTATACGTCTATCATTTTCCGCCCCCTTATGCCTCAACGCCTTTTGCGGCGCGTTTTTGAGATTTCGACTCGCGCTTTTCGCTCTTGCGAAGTCTGCGTTCGACAAGTTTGATGACAAGCGTGATCAAGCCCACGATCACAAGATACACCAGCGCAAGCACGATGTACGGCACCATGTATTCATAGGACGAAGACGCCAAAGCTTTGAACGCTTGCGTCAAGTCGCACACGGATATAAAGCCTGCAACCGACGTGTCTTTGACAAGTGCGATAAGCTCGTTGCCAAGGGCGGGAAGGCTGTTTTTGAACGCTTGAGGCAGGACGATACGCAGCATTGCGGACGGATATGACAATCCGAGCGCTCTGCCCGCTTCAAGCTGACCTTTGTCAACGCTCATGATGCCGCTGCGCACGATCTCGCTCACGTATGCGCCGCTGTTTAGCCCAAACGTGACGATTGCCACGATAAGCTTGTCGATATTGACGTGCATGAGCGGAAAGATCACGTAGTATATCAAAAGCAACTGCACCACAATCGGCGTGCCACGGAACAAGAACACGTACACGTCGCCGATTTTGGACAGAAAATTGAGAAAACCGTTGCGCTTTGACGCGACCTTGACGATTGCAATCAGCGAGCCTATCGCAATGCCGATCAAAAAGCCGAAAATCGCGATATACGCCGTGTTGCCAAAGCCTTCAAACACTTTTTTGTAGCCTTCGTTGACGATGAACGAGCGAAGGAACGTCTGCCACTTTAATGCCATATCACACCTTACTTGTTGAAGTTTTTGAGAAGATTGATTGCGATCGCCTTGTCCACGATGACGTAATCGATATTGCCGTTGAGCATGGATTGCACCGCAAGCCCCGGGGATTCGAAGCCGCTGAACTCCACGTTTTTGTAGCCCGCAAAGCCCAAAGACTCGTTGCCGTAGATGTATTGTTGCCCTGTCGTGCCAACTTGACCGCCGATTTTTGCGCCTTTCAAAGATGCGAGCGCATTTTCAAATTCCGCCTTTGACGAGCAATAGTCAAAAGGCGTGACAGCGGCGGCTCTTGCAATCAGCACTTGCGTCGTGTCGAAATAGGGATCTGAAAAGTTGACGATTTTGGCGCGGTCTTCCGAAATGGTGAGAGCTGCCATGCCGATGTCAAACTCATCCTTGGTCTCGACTGCCGTCACCACCGCGTCGAAGTCCATGTGAACGACAACGAGCGTTTTGCCAAGCTCGTCTGCGATGAGCTGCGCAATCTCGATGTCGATACCCGCGATTTTTGAGCCGTTGTAATACTCAAACGGCGCGAACTCAACGTTGGTTGCCACAACCAACTCGTTGTCGCTGCCGCTTGGCGTGGTCTTGATGTCCGCCGAGCCGAAAGTGGAAAGCTGATCGCTCGTTGCATTGAGATATTTGTCCTTGATTGCGTCGATTTGCTCTTTTTTGTCTTTGAGCACCGCATTGACGGACTCTTTGAGCGTATCTGCGGATTTTTTGAAGATGAAAGCGTACTGCTCGCTTGACAACTCCACGTTGAACATATTTATTTGCTTTGCGCTCAAAGCCGACAAGTCGCATGCGGCGAGCGAGATGCAACACACGCACACAACAATGATCGCAAGAATGGAAGTTATGATTTTTGCTTGTTTTTTCATATTTTTATCTCCGTATGATTCGATTGACAATCATAACAACTTTTGCATATTTTTGCAACCGATTTTGCATATTTTTCAAATATTTTTTTGTTTTTATACATTTTTATTTTTTATTCGGTATTTTTATACATTTATTAGCGAATTTTATGCAAATATACAAGTTGATTTTCAAAAATCACAAAAATCGGAGATTGACTACCGCGCATATATTGATATAATATTTATGACTAAACTTGTTTTAAAAGCGTAAAGGTTTCAAGCAAAAGGAGCAATCGTGCCACGCATAACCACCTTCTATTTGTCCGCGCAAGAAAAAATGCTCGAAAGAGCCAAGCGCACGTTTGAAAGCAACTTTGACGGCGAGATAGAATTTATCGATTTCTGCATAGACGAACCCGTGATTTCGCAAGGTGCGATAGACACGGCAAAAACATCGGATGCCGTGTGGTATTTTGCACCGCACTTTACAAGCGCAAACGCTCCGCTGTCTGTGATACGCAAAAGCCTGTCCCTTTTTGCAAACGTGCAAATCGTGCAGGACGGTGAAAAAGAAGACGAATATTTCGTGTGCGACGAAAGCCGTTTCCCCGAAAGTTCGTTCTCGTCGAGCACCGCTTTCGGCAGACAAGCAAAGGACGTGAACACGCTCAGTGAGTTGGAGATAGAAAAAGTGCTTCGCATCGCCTACGAACTTGCCGAAATGAAAGCGGAAAATCTGACTTTGGTCTTGCCTGTCGAACCGACTGCAATATCCAGCCTTTGGAGAAAGATTGCCTACGACATCGCCGAAGACTATCCTTTCGTCTCGGTTGAAGTCGTGGACAGCGTTGAAGCCACCGTGCGAGTTTCAACGTCCAATCTCTCGCGCGTGTGCGTCGGCATGCGCGAACAATTGAGACCGCTCTGCACTCTTTCCGCAACGCTCGGCGGATGCTCGGTGTCTTCGATGAGTCTCGGTGAGACAACTCTCGGATCTTACGAGTGTTTATCTTCGTCGGATGAAAGAGTCGTGAAGTCGCTTGTCGAAAACACGCTTTATTTCTCATACGGATTGCCCACGGAAATTGAGAATTTGGCAGAATAAAGGTTTTATCGCTCTGTTTTTGCATTATCAACACGGCAATACGAAAAAATCCCGCACAATTGCGGGATTTTGTTTTTGCCGTTTTATAGGCTTCAATCGATTGTCTTTTGGCAAACAGAGATGTCAGCCTTCCTTTCTGTTGGATTGAATCTGGAGACTGAGCAACGCAAGCGAAGAAGCAAGGTCTTCGTTTTTGAGTGCCACGTCGGACGGAATATTGAGATGCACGGAAGCAAAATTCCATATCGCCTTTATGCCTGCCGCAACCATTCTGTCCGCCACTTCTTGCGCAGCATACGACGGTACGGTGATGATGCCGATCTGGATGTTGAATCTTGCCACGATGCTTTGAAGTTTGCCAACGTCATAGACGGGCTTGCCGTTGATTTTCGTGTTTACGAGTTTTTCGTTGTTGTCAAACGCCGCCACGATATTCAAACCGTAATTCTCAAAACCGCCGTAGCCCAAAAACGCTTTTCCGAGTCCGCCGACGCCGACGAGTATAGCGTCGTGCGTGTTGTTGTACCCCAAAAAGCCTTCGAGATCCGCAATGATTTCTTTCGTGACGTAACCCATTTTCGGTTTTCCCGCAACGCTTGAAACAAGCGCGATGTCTTTTCTCACCTGCACGGGATTGAGATTGAGCCCGTTTGCGATTGTGGTGCTTGACACGGTTGCCACGTTGAGTTTGTCGAGTTGATAGAGATATTTCAGATAGGACGGCAAGCGGTTGAGCGTTGCCTTGGATATATCCTTGTTGTCAATTGTCGTCATATTCGCACTCCGTAATTTTTTATCGGTAAAAATATATTCCTATTCACTCCTGATTGTCAAGTTTTTATCGATATATTTCAAATATCGTTCGATTTTTACACTTTTTGCTGCAAATCTCTTGATATCGATAAAATTTTGTTTTGCTACACACTAAAAAAAACGACACCACATAGGCATCGCTTTTCAATCAAACGGATAACACTCCGTTTTTATTGTTTGACGTTTTCATCCGTATCGCTGCTTTCGGCACGTATAGACATATCGTTATCTTTGTTGTCGGCGGCTGACGGTGTTATATTGTCACTGTCGGCGGGTGCATTTTGCGATGTTTCAGTCGTATTGCCGTCAAGCACCGTCACGTCTTGATTGCCCGTATCGCCAAAGAAAGTCAATCCGCTCGAATCGGTCGCTTTTGTGTTAACGGCGTTTTCTCTCACGTCAAAGTCTGAAAACATATCGGAATATTTGTTTGCCAAGTCGCTCGGGATAGGCTCGTATTGTTGTGTGGGGACAACGCTCTTTGCCGCCTTGTCGGCTTTTTTCTTTTTCACCGATTTGACGATAGCGATTATGGTGATCGTGATCGAGAACACCACAAGCGGCGCGCCTACCGTCACTCCGAGCACGATTGCAAGAATATACAAGAAGATTATCACGAAAAATATAAAGCCGGAGTTTCTCGTTTTTGAGTTTCTTCACTGCAAATCTTGAACGTAAGTTCGCCGTCGGGCAGCTTGTCCGAGTGGTAGGTGTACCCGCCGTCAGTTTTGGCAAAGCCCTTCTTTGCGTAGTTGAGCAAATAGCCGTCCGTGTGGATGTTCACCGTCAAGTCTTTGAACCCTGCCCACGTGGTTGCGGGAGAGAGATAATAGATGAATTCATACACGGCGGGGATATATCTCTCGTTACGAGCGGGGAAAAGCGGCACGGTTACGGAATTGACAATCGTCTGCCCCGGCGCAATGGAGAGCGTATACTGACACCAACGGAAAAGCGAAAATTCCGGATATCTCGATATGACAAACTCTAACGGGTTGATCACCTCACTGCTGTGCAGCGAGTTGAACGTGTTTGCAAGAGCATTGTACCAATCGATATCGAGAACGTCACTGCCCGCGGGGCGATTGACGTATGCAAGCTCGTCCCCAAACGTCTGCTCTTGTCTTGACACAAGCGAGAGATGTCCGCCCTTTTGTCCGCCGATGACCGTCACGTCGCAAGCGGCGATGTCCAAATCTTCACCGACAACGTAGAACACAAGTTGCGGCTTGCCTGCCGTGCTCATGACGATTTGTTGTTTGTTGCCTTCTCGTTGGGAGTGAAAATCGCACACGACTTTTCTTGCCCAATTTCTGTCATACTCAAACGTCAAATCAAGCCCCTGAGCCGTGTCGGATACGGAATAGGTGTATTTGTACACCTTTTGCGTGGTGGCGAAAAATGAGTCTTGCACAAAATCGTCGCTTAAAGACGACAAATCCCTTTCGATGTCAAAGCGGTAATAATCGATATGCGTATACCTTGTACGCCATGCGATTTGCGCGCCGTCAACACTCACAGAGCAATCGTCTTTGTCGGATTTGTTCTCATCCTTATATCCGTACGGAAACACAACGTCCATATTTATGGTGTTTTCGCTCGGATTGCGAAAAGTATAGGTCGCGCGAACGCTGCCAAACTGTTCATACTGACCTTGCGAGTTGCTTTTGTCTTGGTAGTAGATGTAAAAATCGAGATCTTCCTTGTCAACGACAACGGGGCAATTCTCCATTGTGACGATTGCTCCCGAAGAATCAATGCCTTCAAAATAGCGTTGCACAGAGTTTGCGTCCGCAACTCTTTCGGGAAAAACCAAAACCGTCGCAATTGTGATTATTGCAACGAATATCGTGATTATGGTAAATACAACGCTTTTCTTTTTCATGCGACTCTCCCGTGCGTTTTGAAACACGCTTTTATATTTTTATTGTATCACACGTCGCGCGCGTAGGCAACCCGCAATTATTTCACCGTAACGTCGGCAAGCGTAAAGCGGATTGCTTTTTCAAGCTCTTTGAGAGTCGTTTCTATCTGATATCCGATTTTGCCACCCGAAAAATATATGCGATCGATGTCTTTTGCACTCTCGTCTATCGTTGTTTTGAAGAATTTTTTCATGCCCACAGGCGAGCATCCGCCGTGAACGTAGCCCGTCAACGCAAGCAAATCTTTGGATTTGAGCATTTCGACGCTCTTTTCGCCCACGACTTTCGCCGCCTTTTTCAAATCGAGTTCTGCGGCAACGGGGATTACGAACACGTAATGTTCAAAGCTTTTCCCCACCGTCACGAGCGTCTTATACACATATTTTCCGTCGACGCCGAGAAGAGCTGCCGCTTCAACGCCGCTCACCGCGTCTTGTATGGGAAGAATATGTTCTTTATACTCCGCCTTTTTTGCATCGAGCAAACGCATTGCGTTTGTCTTTTCTGTTTTATCCTTTGACATATTGCATTTTCTCCTTTCAAGAGATAAATCGAATTTTTCACGCAAACGCAAGTTTTGCGCGGCCTTTGAAAATATATGCCCTATCCCGCAATCGTTTATATAGCAAAAGCGAACTCATTTTTGAGTTCGCAATCGGTTTAGTCGTGAGCGCAGTCTGAGCAAGTCTCGCAATCGAGACAATCGCTTTCGCACTCATAAGCATCACCGCTTAATTGTTCGTCGACTTTGAGCATAATCGCACATTCGATACGTTTTCTGAACAAGTCGCATCCGTACTCGTACACGCCGTTGATGTCGCCGGTTGCGTTGTACGCATTTGCCGCGCATCCGCCCGAGCAGTACAATCTTGCCCAGCAGTCTTCACATTCCTTTCTCGAATACGCGTTGCAACGCTTGAATTTGTCGCGCATAGCGGTGTTCGTAACGCCCGTCCAAATGTCTCCCATGAGATAATCTTTGTTGCCTACGAATTGATGGCAGGGATAAAGTTCGCCCGTCGGAGTGACTGCAAGATATTCCGTTCCGCTTCCGCAACCCGAAATGCGCTTGTAAATGCAAGGACCGCCTTCGAGATTGAGCATATAGTGATAGAAGGTGAACGGCTTGCCTTGTTTTCTTCTTTTTATCATCATATCGGCAAGTTTTTCGTACTCCTTGTAAAGCACTTTCTTGTCGTCTTCGGTGAGCGCGTATTTGTCGGTGGGCGGACACACGACGGGTTCCATGCTGAGTTCGTCGAATCCGAGATCGAGCATTGTCTGAATGTCGTTGGTGAAATCGGGATTGCGATGAGTGAACGTGCCGCGCATATAATAATTCTTGCCGCCGCGCGCTTTGACGAATTTCTGAAATTTCGGCACGATTATATCGTAACTTCCCACGTTGCCTATCGTCTTGCGGAAGTGGTCGTTGATTTCCTTTCTTCCGTCAAGGCTGAGCACGACGTTGTCCATCTCTTTGTTGGCAAACTCAATTACGTCATCGTCAACGAGCATACCGTTGGTGGTGAGCGTAAAGCGGAAATTTTTGCCGTGTTCTTTTTCAATCGAACGCGCGTATGCAACGAGATATTTGACGACTTGCCAATTCATAAGCGGCTCTCCGCCGAAAAAGTCCACCTCGAGATTGCGGCGCGTTCCGCTGTTTTCGATGAGAAAATCAAGCGCACGTTTGCCCACTTCGTACGACATAAGCGCACGCTCGCCGTGATATTTGCCCTGCGACGCAAAGCAATACTCGCAGTTGAGATTGCAGGTGTGCGCGACGTGAAGACACATGGCTTTAAGCACGGTGTTGCGTTTTGCGAGATTTTCTATATCGGGCTTAAACTCGTCTTTTGCAAAGAGTTTGCCTTGTCCTACAAGCTCGTCAACGTCATCCAAGCACTCTATCACGTCTTGTTCGCTCACGCCGTCTTGCGCGTATTTTGCAGCAACTTCCTTGACGATTTCTTCATGCGATTTCGTCTCGTATAGATTTATAACGTCGTACGCCACGTCGTCGACGCTATGTACGCTTCCGCTCGCAACGTCGAGCACGATATTGTATCCGTTCAGTTTGAAAGAATGAATCATTTGTATTTTCCTATCGACACAAAAAACGCCTAGACGTATCTAGGCGACTTTTGTGATTTTTGGGTTAAAAAGTTATTTTGCTGCTTTCTCGCACTTTTGGTTTGCAACGCCGCAAGAAGTCTTGCAAGCAGATTGGCAAGAAGTTTGGCATTCGCCGCAGCCGCCGTTCTTTTTGCTTTCGTTGAGATCGCGAGTTTTCAAGGTTACAATTCTTTTCATCGTAATGGCTCCTTACTTTTAATATATATCATTATAGAAACAACGCCGTGTTTTGTCAACACAAATGTCCAAATTGCCTATTCACCCGATTTTCTCGGTCAAAAGGCAAATATGCGCATCTTACGTATCGTTTGAAACTATACGATTCAATCTTGTTTCACAACGAGTATTCCGCTCGGAAAAGTGCCTTTTTCGCTTGATACGTTCACGCCGTTTTCATACTCTAGCGTCGCGTGTTTTATAAACTCCCCGTCTATAACTTCGCCCTTTACGATTATCGGCGCACCGGGCGGATACGCCCACACGTTCTCTGCGCATACTCTTCCTTCGCTTTTGTCAAAATCGACGATTTCGGTGCTTAAACTCTTGATTTGATACGGTTCAAGTGCTTTTTTTGCAATTTCAAGTATAGGTTGCGCAACAAGCCCGTTTCTGAAAGCAAGACTGTCGTCAAGCGAAAACAGCGCGTCTATAAGTGCGCCGAAAGACTCATAACCGTCACCGAGTCCCGTCATCGCTATGGCGTAATTGACGCTTGCCATTTCAAGTTCTATGTCGTACGCTTTGCGCAAAACGCTTTTGAGTTCCACTCCGTTGGTGCTTGCTCCCGTGCATAGAATCACAAGTTTCGACTTGTCGTATGAAAACACTCTCGAGTCCTTTTTCGGCTCGAACAATCCGAGCTTTTTCAGACGAGACAACGATTTTCTCGTTGCGTCTATTTCGTCGGCCCATTTTTCGAGCGCGCGTTTTTTATCGTCTTCAAGGAATCGCACGCAACCGTCTATCGACGCCATAAGCACGTAGGACGGAGAACTCGATTCGAATACGGCAAGATTCGAATCTATCTCTTTCATATCGACTCTGTCCGTCAAAACGTGCAAAAGTGCGGTTTGCGTAAGGCTTGGGAGCGTTTTGTGAAGACTGTTCACCACCATATCCGCGCCCAGTTGTCTCGCACTTTCTTCAAATCTTTTGTCAAGTCCCAGATGCGCACCGTGCGCTTCGTCAACGAAGAGAATCGCGTCGTGTGCGTGACATATATCTGCAATTTTCTGCACGTCGCTTATCACGCCTTCGTACGTCGGGCTTGTGATTACGACGAGTTTTATATCTCCGTTTTCGTCAAACGCCTTTTCGACGTCTTTAGAGTCTACAGAACCGTAAAAACCGTATTCTTCAAAATATGTCGGACGCACGTACACGGGTGTGAGCGAGCAAATTTCAATCGCATTGAAAACGGATTTGTGACAGTTGCGCGCAACAAGCACTTTATCCCCTGCTTTCGTCACCGCTCTCACACCTGCAAGAATTCCGCAAGTACTGCCGTTTATAAGGAAGCGCGTATATTTCGCGCCGTACAAAGTTGCCGCTCTTTCCTGCGCCGACTTCAAAATTCCGTTTGCGTCGTGAAGATTGTCAAAGCCTTCAATTTCGGTTATATCTATTTTTTGTGCGCCGAAAAGAAAATCGAACGGCACACGTTTATGTCCCGGCATGTGAAATGGCACGATTTTGTCGTCGTCGTGTTCTTTCAAAAGCGTTGCAAGACTTTTTTCGTCGTTCGTTTTGAGCGCATTGTCTCTTTTCACGCGGTTCGGATGAAAAATTTTGGGATTTCTTTCTCTCATATTTTAATTATACCATATCTTTTGAAAAATGCTATGGAAAAATGTTTTAAGGCGTGTTATAATCTAGAAAAACGAGCGTTATCGCTTGAGAATTCGGCGTTTTGCAAAAAAAAACGCACCGTATAGACGATGAAAAAGAAAACTATCACTACCTTTTTAACACTTGCATTTACACTCGTGCTTTGCGCGACGCTTTTTGCGTGCGACAGAAAGGGCGACGACGGGAAAATTAACTATGCCATAGACAACTCTTTTATTGTGCTCGAGAGAAACATCGGAAACGCACTCGTGTTCTCACCCGTCACAAACGCTACGCGCGACGAAAACGGAAAAGTGACAAACGGCAACAATCTCAACTGTGAATACGGCGTGATTTTATACGTCGGAATGGGCGTTGAACCCGAAAGATATTCTTATCTTGCCACCGCACTTGCAAAACAGGGCTATCTCGTTGTAATACCGCAACTTGACAACAATCTTGCATACACTCACTACCAAGCAGAAGAAACAGCGTTTGAAACCTACGGCAACGTGAAATTTTTCATCGCGGGGCACTCTTTTGAAGGCGGTGCGAGCGCAATACGCAGAACGTCTGAAAATAAAGACAAAGTTATGGGCACGGTGCTGTGTGCTCCGGTCGGAAGCAGACACAAATTGCTTGACGAAAACGGCGAACCCGTCAAAGACGACAACGGAGTGGAAATCTACGTTTCGGACAATCTTCTCGATTGCTCACTGCCCGTTCTTCTCGTCGAAGCTGACAACGACAAAGTGCGCACCCAAGACCAAGCAAACGACGCAAAAGCACGGCTCAAAGACGGCTACGTTTCAAAAGTCTTGAAAGAAGCCAATCACACTGCGTTTGCTCAAATCGACGTCGAAGACGATTTGCCGATAAAATTGCCAAACTTCATCGACGACGTAAACGCAACGACAATAGAACAAAAAAACGCCCAACGCACCGAGACTTGCACAGTCGTCCTTGCGTTTCTTCGCTCCGTCGTTCTCGGATAACAGAAAAAACAAACTCATACAACAAGAAAAAGCGCACCGATTCGGTTTTCATTTCGGGCGCATAAAGTATCAATTTTCCCATATTGTCATGTTGAGTCTGTCGAAACATCCAGCCGTAAGGCGCATATTTTTCGCTACGCTAGATTCTTCGGCTACGCTCAGAATGACAAGGAGAATTTTGAATTTTACCGATTATTCCAAATCGGGTGTGGGTGTCCCACCCGCTTGAAAGTACCAAGCCGACAATCTTGCGAAATTGCGGCTTGATTTTTTTTGTCCGTGATTGAACTGATAGCAAAGATTTTCGGCGCGGTTAGCAGAACAAAAGCCTAATGCGGCTCTCGGCGTTGCTTGCTTTCAAGCGATGCCGTTGCCGCGATGACGGCTTTTGTTCGGATGAAGAACAAGGAAACACCCATCCGAAACAAAACCCAATGTACATGTAGTACGTGATTTTGGAGCGGATGGGTGTTAACGCAGTTAGGCGCAATGTATTATCATTTGAAAAAGCGCGATATTGAGATGAAGAGCAAGAAAAAGCCGTCCACACAGACAGGAAGCGTACTAGGTCGTACGTGACTGGTTGTGTGGACGGCTTTGACACAGCTATTCGCTCAATAGCGCGCTTTTAGTCGCAGTTTATAAGAATCTTGCTGTATTGAAGCGGATACTTCACACACGATTCTACGACTTGCGGAATTTCTTCAAAGTTTGCGGTCGCACCGATGATTCCGTCGGTTTTGACGACTTTGTTGGCGAGAAGGTTGATTGCCGAAGACAATTCCCCAATGCCGTTGCATACGCCTTTGAGAGTCAGTTGTTTTTTGAGAACCGTGCCTGCGTCGACTGCGTGTTTGCCGCGTGTCGCATAACCCGCTATGATAACGTCGCCCTGATTTTTTACAAGACGAATTGCCGCATTCACGTCAACGCTTTCGCCGGAGAAAATTGCCGCTTCCGCCATTCTTCCGCCGGTTATTTCTTCAACTCTGCGTTCGAGATTGTCATAGGTGGGATTGAGCGTGTAGCAAACGCCCCACTTCTGCGCAAGCGCAAGTTTGTCTACGTCAAGGTCGATAAGGATTGGCACGTATTGATAATAGGTTGCCATCTGACCGAGAATGAGACCGAGCGTAGACGCACCGACGATTACGATATAATCGCCTTTTTCGCGGTCGAGTGCTTCAAACACGTTGTTGCCCATTGCGATATATTCGGTGAACAACGCTTCTTCGTCGCTTACGCCGTCGGGAAGAGCAAAAACGTTTTCGAGCGGAACAGACACGAAGTCTCTCAACAATCCGTCAACGTCAACGCCCATGGTCTTCACCACGTCCACGCCGTGTTCGCACTCTTTGAGATATGGGCTGACGACCACGCGCGAACCGAGTTTGAGTCCGCTGTCTTCGTCCGCTTCGCTCACGAGAGCAACCGCCGAATGCCCAGGCACAACCGCGTCGTCTTTTGCCATAGCAAAGAGATTGCACACGTCCTGTGACGAAATCGCGACTTTTGCGATTTTCACTTTGACTTGTCCGTCCGCTCTCTGACTGACGTCTTCAACGAGTTTTACGCCGTCTTCTTTGTTTATAATCCATTCTTTCATAATTACCTACTTTTACATTCTATCATACGCACCGATATATTGCAACATTGCGTATATCGACAAAAACCGTATGTTGTATGGCTACCATACGTTCCGTCATATATCCGCATTTCTCCTGCGTTTTCTACATTATGACACAAACTTTGGGACGAAAACGTCTCATATCACTCTTTTTCGCTCATAAGAACGCGTGCGTAACTCGTTTTGCCCGTCGGCTTATTCTTGTCGAACGACCACTGCTCACGCATAAGATTCTTGTCTGTGTAGAAATATATCTGCTTGTTTTTCCAGTCTTTTTGCATTCTCGGCGCGAGAATGTCGCTCTCAAACACAATGTCAACAAGGTCGGGATGAGCGACAACGTACACGGAGTCCGTTCCGTTTTCGGCAACGTATTCTTCAAGCGCGTCGCGAATCATAAACGCAAGTTGCGCGTCGCTTATTCTCGAACCGCCAACGCATTTGTCGCAAGGCTCGAGCATAAACGCGTCAAGCGGAAGACGCGATTTCTTTCTAGTGAGTTCAACAAGTCCGAGCGGTGTCATTCCGACGGTCGACGTTTTCAACCGGTCCTTTTTCAGTGCGTTGCGCAACGCTTCGATGACCGCCTGTTTGTGCTCGGGCTGAACCATATCGATAAAGTCTATCACAACTATACCGCTGATGTTGCGTATACGAAGTTGTCTTGCAATACATTCCGCCGCCGCGAGATTGGTTTTGAACACGGTGTCTTCGAGATGACTCGTTCCCACGAAACCGCCAGTGTTGACGTCAACGACCGTGAGCGCTTCGGTTTTGTCGATGACGATATACGCTCCGCCTTCGACGTTCACTTTTCTGTCGCACAAGTGGTTGATTTGCTCCGCAATCCCGAAGCGCGTCATTATATTTTTCGCGCCCGTATACACTTCGCATTTCAAACCGTTCAGTTCTTTTTCAAGTCGTTTTGCGACGTTTTCGTCGTTTACGATGACTTGATCCCAATCTTCGTTGAACGTATCGCGAAGAGCACGTTTCAAAAGACTTGCTTCTTCAAAAACCAAATCTCCTTCTCTTGCGTTTGCATAGTCTTTTTTTATCTTGTCCCAACGCTCCAAAAGAGTGTCTAGTTCGGCTTTTATCGTGTCGATGCCGGTCTTGTCCGCCGCAGAACGCACTATGCATCCCATGCCGACGGGAAGCAACGCACTCAACACTTTTTCAAGATACGCACGCCTTTTCGGGTCTTCGATTTTTCTTGAAATGCCGATGAAATCCGACACGGGCATAAGCACGACGTAAAACCCCGGAAGCGTGATTTCGGTGGTCAGTCTCGCACCCTTTTGACCGTACGGCTCTTTGACGACCTGGCACATAATGAGATCGCCTGCCGAAGCGTTTTTCTTCGTCGATACCTTTGCTCCGTTTTCGCCGTCGCCCGTATACAAAAAGCCGTTGCGTTCCTGCCCTATGTTGACGAAACATGCCTGCATACCGCCGATGACGTTTTCAACCTTCCCCTTGTAGATGTTGCCCACAAGGCCCTTTCCGCTCGAACGCTCGACGGAGAAGTCAATCATTTCGCCGTCTTCAACGAGAGCCGCACGCGTGCAGAAAGGCGTGTAGTCGATGATGAGTTTTTTCATTTTTATATCCTAAAAAATTTATTATCTCAGGAAATTTTGCGGAGAATCTTTCCCCGCTTTTGCAAAACCGAAAGCGAAAGACTTAAAAAATCTTTTCCCCTTTCATGCACCGTAAAGATGCGGTTTTACATTTATTTTTTACATAAACGCAAGATTATCTTGCCTATATGCAATGATAAAACGCCGTTTAGGTTGTCAAACAGTCTGCACGAAATCATCTGCGTTCACAAGCGCGCCGTTTACGTCGACGTATTGAGCGATTTTCTCGATGCCCGTGACGCTCATGTTTTCGCCGAGCACTAGATTGAGTTTTTCAAGCACTCTGTCGGGACGAAGATTGACCATTCCCGACGCAAGACGAAGCACGAGTTTGCCGTCTTTTTTGTATTGAGCATAGATTTTGTCCGCAACGTTTTCTTTCACGGTTTCGCCTTTCTTTGAATACTCGATGAAAAATTCATCGCCGATTTCAACGGCTTTATCCGTCGGAAAAACGTAGTCCGCACAAGTGACTTTTGCTTGCAAATTCGGATTTTTAGAGCATGCGAAAACTTTGCTCGCTTTAAGTCCTTCGGGGACGCTTGCATTATATTTTTCAAGCACGTCGTCCGGGTTCATATTGCTGTCGATTGAGATATATTCCGCACTTGACGCAACTCCCAGCGAAAGCGGCGGCGAGAAAAACATCAACGGGTGCGGATTGAATCCTTGCGAGAATTTGACTTCGATATGTGCGCGACGCATTATGCGTTCCATGTGTCGCAAAAGGTCTATGTGAGATATAAAGCAAATGCTATTCGTTTTCTGATATTTGATGACTAACATATCGTGCATCTCCCCAGTCTGTTCGCGCCGCAACCGTTGCAGCCTTCGCGGCAGTTTTTGGTGATCACGCCCTGATAGGCGAGTTCGCGCTGTTTGAGCAGGTATTTTTTGCTCACGCCCGAATCTATAAAATCCCACGGCAAAGCCCTGGCGGTCGGGATCGCGCCGTAATAGTCTTCCATTTTGAGACCGCACTCGTCAAACGCTTTTTGCCATACGTCCCACTTGAAATGCTCCGTCCAGCCGTCAAATTTTGCTCCGAGTTTGTACGCCTTTTCGATGACGTAGGACTGTTTTCTGTCCCCTCTTGCGAGTGCCGCCTCGAGAACGGACGGTTCTGCTCCGTGCCACGAAAAGCTCACGCCCTTGATTTCTCTAAGCAACGAGCGAAGATAGGCTTGTTTTCTCAACATCTCTTCGTAAGTTATCTGCGCTTCCCATTGGAAAGGCGTGCAGGGCTTGGGAATAAACACGGCACAACTGACGGATATGTTAAGACCGCGTTTGCCGCGTTTTTGATAATACAACCATTTAAGGCGTTTGCAGATTTCCGCAATGCCTGCGATGTCTTCGTCCGTTTCGGTGGGAAGTCCCATCATAAAATAGAGCTTCACGCTGTCGTATCCCGCTTCGAAAGCGACGGAGATTTTGTCTATCTCTTCTTCGCTGACGTTCTTGTTGATGACGTTGCGAAGACGTTGCGTACCTGCTTCGGGCGCAAACGTAAGCGAACTTCTTCTTGAATTGTTTGCCATATCCGGCTTGAAACTGCTTATACGCAAAGACGGCAACGCAAGGTTGATTTTGCGTTCTTTGCAATATGGCGTAAGTTCGTTTTCGAGTTCTTCGAGCCCCGTATAGTCACTGGTTGAAAGCGAGCAAAGCGAGATCTCGTTGAAGCCCGTGCTTTCCACCATTTCTTTTGCGTATTCCGCACAGCGTTTCGCACTGCGTTCTCTTATGGGGCGATACCAAAATCCTGCTTGGCAGAATCTGCAACCGCTTGCGCAACCGCGATACAATTCGAGCGTGCATCTGTCGTGCACCGCTTCTATGTTTGAAACGAGCGGATGAGTGGGATACGGCGCGGTCTCGAAGTCGGGATACACCGCTTTTACGACCACTTCGCCGTCCTTGTGCAATGACGGAACGTATGCGCCTTCCATACCCTTGACCTTTGCGAGAATCTCGGCTTTCGTAAGCCCCGCGCGCTTGCCTTCGGAGATAACTTTGAGAATGTCGATGTCGGGTTGTTCGCCTTCACCGACGAGAATTATATCGAAAAAGTCCGCAAACGGCTCGGGGTTGACCGAACACGGTCCGCCTGCAAGCAGTATGGGATAAGAATCGTCTCTGTCTTTCGCTCTGAACGGAATTCTTGCCAAATCCAACATATAAAGAACGTTGGTGTACAAAAGTTCGTAACCGACGGAAAACCCGACAACCGTGAAATCTTTGAGCGGTTTTCTCGTCTCCAAAGACAAAAGCGGTATGTCGTTTTCTCTGAGTTCTTCGGCAAGATCGGGAGCAGGAGCAAAGCAACGCTCCGCAACGTAACCGTCCGTCTGATTGACGATGTTGTAAAGAATTTGTATGCCGAGATTGCTCATTCCTATCTCGTACAGTTCAGGAAAACAGAAGACCATATCGCCTATGCGTTCTTTGGTCATGTCGGGGGTATTCCATTCTCCGCCCGCATATCTCGCGGGTTTTTCGACGTCTATGAGCAACTCTTGGTATCTTTGTTTGTAGTCTTTTTCGTTTGCCATTTTATCTTTTGCGGACAAGTCCGCACCGTTTTTTATTCGTTCGTTTTCGTTTGCTGTTTTAGTTTCGGCTCGCATGCTTCACATGCACAGTGCCGCCGCTCCTATGATGCCCGCGTCGTTTTTGAGCGTTGCGGCAACCACCTTGATTTTGGGGCTGTATACCGCGCCGTAAACGTTGCGAGTGACATATCTTTGCAACGGTTTGATGATGTTGTCGCCCTGATTTGAAATTCCGCCGCCGATTATGATGACTTCGGGAAAGAAAATGTTTGCGAAATTCACAAGCCCGATGCCTACGTATTTGATGTATCTTTTCACGACCGCCATAGCCACTTTGTCGCCGTTTTGGGCGCAATCGAACACGACTTTTCCGTTTATGCCGTTTTCTTCAACCGCTTTTGCAAGTTCGCTTTCGGGATGCTTTTCGCAAGCGGCTTGAATCTGATTCATAAGTGCTGTTGCCGACGCGTACGCTTCGTAACACCCTTTTTTGCCGCAACCGCAAGTCGCTCCGCCGAGATTTATGGTGATATGTCCGCCTTCTCCGCCTGCCGAGCGATTGCCCGTGATAAGTTGACCGTTTGCGACGATGCCCGTTCCGACGCCCGTTCCGAGCGTCACCATAACCGAGTTTTTCGCGCCGTTTCCTGCGCCGAAAAGCGTCTCGCCTAGCGCAGCGCAGTTTGCGTCGTTTGAAAGGCGCACTTTCTTTATGCCCGTCTTCTCTTCAATCATTTTTGCCATCGGAGTGTTGCGGAAATTGATATTGCACGAATAGCGCACAATACCCTTTTCGTCGTATATAGAACCCGGGCAGCCTATGCCCACACCTTGTATCTCTTCTCCGCTCGCGCCGTTCTGCACGAGATCGTTCACAAGCCCCGCTATATCGTCAACAATGAGTCTGTCTTCTTTTCCCGGAGACGTAACGATTGATTTTTTGTAGAGAATATTGCCTTTTTCGTCGACTATGCCGCCTTTTATGGTCATACCGCCGATGTCGATTCCGACGTATTTCATGAAGCACCCATCAAAGTCTTATAGACTTTGCCTTAAATGTCGTTGCAATCATTTTACAAGATAGGCGCAAAATTGTCAATTCATATCGACAAAGGCATGGGAAAAGACGGCTTGGCGGTTGCCTTTATCCGTTCAGGCATTTGCCGATCGACGTCGTAAGTTTGTTTTTCAAAGCAATCGCTTTCAAATCTTTTTCGGTGAGCGTCGCAACGGTTTTTCCGTCTTCGACTATAAAAAACGTCACGTCCTGCGTGCTTGACGTGTGATGATAAAGCCGCACAATCGGCGTGTCCGCACTTACGTAAACTTTCTTTTCGACGACGCCGAGCGAATAGTTTTTGCTTGCCATATCGAGAATGCTCGCATACGTCTCGTCCTTTGTCGAGAACGTTGCGCCGTAGAACAAAAACACCGCCATTATGCCGAACGTAAAATTTACTCCGAAAAAAAACGAGGCTATAAACAACGCAAAAAGCACAACGCTTGTCACGACTCCGGCAATGCGCAACGCCTTTATCGTCCTTATTCTGTTTTTGCAAAGTCCGAGAGCAACGCGACTTCCGTCAAGCGGATATACGGGCAAAAGATTGAAAAGCCCGAGCGTAAGATTCGCCCGAAGAAAAGCAATCGTATACGGATATGCGGACGGGAAAATCCACCACAAACCGAGCGTGACGAGTGCAAGCAAAAGATTTGCGACAGGCCCTGCAAGCCCTATAAGCACGCTTGACTTTTTGTCTATAGACTCGTTTGCCTGCATCATTGCGCCGTACGGCAAAAGGGATACGCTTTTAAGAACGTATCCGCGAAGCCTTGCCATAAGCGCGTGAGCACTCTCGTGAAAGAAAAGCGCCGCCGTCATCCATACAAAATCAAGCAAATGCCCAAACGCCACAAGCGCGAGCGCAAGTGCGAAAAACAGGGGATTAACCTTGATTTTCATAAGGATAAAGTGCCGTTTTTGTCAAATAAGCGAAATGTAATTTGACAATCCGGCAAGCGTCTGAACGATTGAAGTCGCCTTGAAAATGCCTGCAAACAAAAATCCGAGAGACACGAAAACGCCTATCGCAACAGGGATTATCGCAACGTCGAGAGCGTCGAGCGTGCCCTTTCTCTTTTTGCGTTTTGCGTCGATTTGATTTTCAACGTATTGATTTTGAGAGATTTCAACTTCAAGTTTTTTGGTTTCGTCGTATTCCATATTCACCACCTTGATATACTCTATTCTCTCTTTGCGAAGTTTAGAACGTTCAGACCCGTTTTATATCCAAAGTGGTTGCAAATTGTTTTATTCTCGTCGCGCTTGCGTTTACGCTCACCGAATATCGCCCGTCGTTTTCCTGTTTCACGGATATTTGCACTTCGCCGTCTATGTCGAAATAGTCTTGCAAAGCGTGGGTTATATCGCCCTTCATTGCGACGGCAAAACCGTCGGTGAATCCCACTTTGTCGCGAGTGAGCATTTCTCTCATTCTGTCGGCAACGCTAGTCGAAACTTTCATCTGAATCTCCAAAATCTGCGCTTTGCACTCACATCGACGAAACGTTTGCTGTTTTGCGCGATGTTCTTTGCAAGCACTTCAAAAGCGCGCTCGCTCTGCGCTCGTTCGGGTATTGCTCCGAGTTGCTGATACATGGTGATAAAATCGTCTTCGGGAATTACGCCGATGGGAAGTGTGTGCAGAAGCGAACTTATCTCGCTTGCAGACAGCATTTCTCCCCTTGCCACCATATCCGCACGCACGCGATTGACAACTAGCGACACGTCTTTAAGTCTGTAACTTGAAAGCAACGACACAACTTTGTCGGCGTCACGTATTGCCGAAGCGGAGGGCGTTGTGACAACGATTGCTTCGTCGCACGCACTCACTGCTCTGTGAAAACCGCTTTCGATGCCGGCAGGACAGTCAATGATGACAAAATCGAACTCAAAAAGGCCGTCCACGATACCGCGGAAAGCCTGCGCCGTGATAAGCGAAGAATCTCTCGACGACGGCAATATGCGCATGGGGCTTTCTCCGTCCTGCACGAGTGCCTGAAACGCTCTGCATCGCCCTTGCAACACGTCTCCAATATCGTACACGACGCGTCTTTCTATGCCCGTCACGACGTCAAGATTGTTCAGTCCCACGTCTCCGTCCACAAGCACCACTTTGTAGCCTTGCAAAGCAAGTTTTCTGCCGAGCGTTGCGGTGACGGTGGTCTTGCCCACTCCGCCCTTGCCCGACGTAACAACGATTTTTCTCATATTCTCATGATAAAAAACAATCGCGCGAAAATGTTGTCAAGTTATGTAAAACGTTTGCTTTCTTTGTCAAAAAAGTATGCTGAAAAAATTTGAAGTCGCGAACTTAATAATCGCACCGTGAATAAGCAAAATGCGTGTATAAGAACGCTCCGAATGAGCAGAGTGAGTTTATAAGTTTTGTTTTGTTCTCGGCTCTACAAGGAGTGAACGTTTTAGACTTTAATGCAACATTACCCCTTCCCTTCGGGCTTTCCCCTACTTCTCGAACATAGTACTTTCTCTTTTTAAGTAAACATCGCTCGAAGAGAGGAAGTCGGCACTCGCATAGATAGGTATCGTCCCCTTATTATGCCACTTCGCCTGCGTGGCGGCTTGCGCAACACAGTGCCACGCATTCTCGTACAACCGTCTTGCTCGGCACTCAAAGGCTCGCCGCCGTTGCGGCTCGTGTTTCGTCTTTTAAGTTTCACAGTCCGTGAATAAGTACCCCTTGAATAAGCGAACGTCAAAAGACTGCTCCACAAGCTCGCGGTCGGCGGGTTTGTCAGGTCTTCGAAATCGCACATTCCGTTTATAAGTACGCTCCGAATAGGCTTTTGTTCGGGTGTGGGTGTCCCACCCTATCTAAACACCAAGCCGACAATCTTGCGAAATTGCGGCAGGAGTTTTTGCCAATGACTGAACTGATAGCAAAGATTTTCGGCGCGGTTAGCGGAACAACAAGCCTAATGCGGCTCTCGGCATTGCTTGCAAGCAAGCGATGCCGTTGCCGCAATGACGGCTTTTGTTCGGATGAAGAACAAGGAAACACCCATCCGAAACAAAATCCGAACGCAAAAATGCGATATTTAGATGAAGAGCGCGAAAAAGCCCCTTGTTCATCAACTCATGTACGCATAGTACATTAGGGTTGCTGTTCAAGGGGCTTTGTAAGGAACGAAGTGACGGAATAGCGATTGTTACGCTTTGCGTCAATCGCGTCCAAAGCTATTCGCTAAATAGCGCAGTTTTAATATAGTTTTACTCCTAACATATCGCTGAGCAAATCCCGCTCGTCAAAGAACTTCGCACCGCCGATGGCAATGGCGTTTTCGATGTCTTTGAGCGGAGTGACCGGAAGTTCGAGCGCTTGTTCCATATACTCGATGAGACCGGGAATGTGGAGTGAGCCACCGGATACGAATATGCCTTTGCGAAGAATTTCCGCAGAAAGTTCGGGCGGAGTCTGATTGAGAACGGACATGATGACTTCGATGATGTCGTCCACAAGCGGAATGACGGCGTTGCGCATTGCTTCTGCAGACACATAGAGACTGCGCGGAGAGCCGTCCGCACTGCCGCCGCTGACCGCATAACTGCCGGCATCGTTGACGTAGAACGAAAGTGCGGATTTTTTGAGATTTTCAATGGTGAACTCGCCCACTTTGACGCCGTAGTTTCTGTATAAATCGTCTATAATCGCATTGTTGAACGCGTCGCCTGCGATATTGACCGAGCAACCCGTTGCGATTCCGTGATTCGTAACCGCTGAAATTTCAGTTTTCCCGCCGCCGATATCCACGAAAAGTCCTCCGATGCTGTTGGTGTAGGCAAGAAGACTCAAACCCGATTCTACGAGCGTGACTTCTTTTATGCCTGCTTTGAGACAGCATTCTTCAACGGCGCGTCTGTCCGAACTGGACGACGATTCGCAAATTGACACGATAGCCTTGACGCGCGGTGCAAACAAACCTTCAGGCATAATTTTTTTAAGAAAATAGGCAAGAAGCATCGTTGCCATCTCTTCGTCGACGATGATGCCTTCCTTTATCGGAGCAATGACTCTCGCACCGCCGAGCGAGCCCGTCATAACGCTTTCCGCTCTATAACCTGCGTCGCGGATTTCGAGACGATTGCGCACCTTCGTCGCAATGGCGATTGCAGGCTCGCGCAAAACGAGCCCTATGCCCTTTTGGTATATGGTTATAAATTTGCTTCCCAAATCGATTGAAAGTTCAATTGTTGCCATCGTACACTCCCACTTGCGCCAAGACGGCTGCAAGTTTTGTCTTCGGCAGTCCGAGAATATTTGAGTAACTGCCTTCGTATTTTTCAACGACCACGCCGTCCTGAATTCCGTACGCACCCGCCTTGTCGAAAGGCTTGAACGTGTCGACGTAGTCTTCTATTTCTTTCTTTGAAAGTTTCTTGAATTTCACCTTTGACGCGTCACAAAAAACTTTCTTCTTCCCGTCCGAAATAACGCAAACGCCGGTATACACGACGTGCCATTTACCGCTAAGCCGAGATATGACGTTCACCGCATCTTGTCTGTCTTTCGGCTTTCCGAGTTCTTTTGCGCCTTTTACGACTATTGTGTCCGCCGCAACGACGACGTCGTTTGCGTGCGTTTTAAAAACGTCTTCGGCTTTTTTCGTCGCAAGTTTTTGAACGAGAATTCGCGGAAACGGAGAATGAATTCTGCTTTCGTCTACGTTTGACGGCGACACTACGAATTCTACACCCATATCCGCAAGAATATCTTTTCTGCGCGGAGACCCGCTTGCGAGTATCACGCGCTTACACTGCTTTGCCATAGATCAGAGAATTTCGAGATTCTTGCCGTACGCCGCCTTGAATTCCGCCGCCGCGCCCATTGCGTCTTTGACTTCGAGAGCGCAGTCACCGCCGTTTTCACATTCTGTTTTGACGATTACGCTGTCTCCCAAAACGTCGCAGTTTATGCCCGTCACGACGCCGCTTTGACTGCGGTCGAAACTCTCCGCTATGCGCAGAATTACGCTGAGTTTCTTGATTGCTTCAACGTCTTCGGCAGTGAGCATATCCTTGTATTTGATGATTTCTTCTCTTGCGTTTTCGGCTTTTCTATGTCCTGCCGCAACGAACGCCGCGACGACGATGTCCTTGTGCGGAACGCCGTACAGATTGCTGTTGAGAATGATGTATGCGGAGTGCAACTGGTGGTTGTAGAACTTGATACGCATACCGCTGTCGTGCATGAGTGCGGCGATTTTGAGCACTCTGACGTACACTCTGGGCATCTTGTGCAACACTTTAAGTTGCTTGAAAAGTTGAATGGAAAGATTGTATACGTGCTCTGCGTGGTCGATGTTGAGATCGTGATACTTCATCTGCGTGTAAAGCGAATGACCGAGAACGTCGCTGAGCGGTCTCTCGTTGACGCCCGGCACTGCGTATCTGAACATCGCGCCTTCTCTGAGTCCGCAACCGCTTATCGTGATTTTTTCGAACGTGAACTTTGAAAGCACCGCTTTCATCACCGCGAGTGCGCTCGGGAAAATGTCCGCTCTCGACGAAGACAGTCCTTTGATTTTGACGGTGCTGTTAAGGTCGAGTTTCTTTATCGTGTTGTATATCGTCTCAAACTCGCTGACGGGCAACTCGTAGTTGTGCGTCATATTGAAAGGATATTTCCTTATAAGTCTGCTGATTCTGCCGAGATTTCTGAACGAGCCGCCCACGCCGACGAACGCCGTATCGGGTTCGACAGAGTCGAGCCAGGTGATTTTTTCAAGTTGTTCGCCGATGAAATCTTCGATTTTCTTTGCTCTCTCCTGCGGAGTCGAACTGTCGTTCTTAAAAAGGTCTGTGAGAGTGACCGCGCCGAACGGAAGCGTATCGAAATGAATGAGATTTCTGCGGTTGTAGTATATAAGGTTTGTAGAGCCGCCGCCCATTTCCATAATCAATCCCTTGGGGATATCCATGGAGTTGATGACACCCTGATACACGAGCATTGCCTGCTCTTCCGGGGTAAGAACCTTGATTTTGATGCCGCAAGTCATTGCGACTTCGTCAAGGAAACTCTTCTGATTTTTTGCACGTCTGACCGCAGCCGTTGCATACGCAAAGATTTTGTCAACCTTGTTTGCGTCGCAAAGACGACGGAACATCGTAAGCGTTTTTATCGTCTGGGCAATTCTTTGCGGCTTGATGAAACCGTCCCAATCCATGTCCTGCCCAAGCCGTACCGTTTCTTTGAGTTCGTCAAAGACGACGAAATAGCCGCCGTCCAGCACGTTGACGAGCACGAGTCTTGCTGAGTTTGAGCCAATGTCGATAATCGCTATTTTTTCCATATTGTTTCTCCTAAACGGCTTTTGCCGCTCCCCGATTGCGGGGCGTTTGTTTCAATTCTTATTTTTCTCTATTTTCCCTTATATCTCCGCATATCCGAGCAATGCGGTTGTTGTAACGATTTTGGTTGCGAAATCCTTATTCCGCCGACTTTATGCACTTTTGCGGACATTTTTGCATACACACTCCGCACCCCGTGCATTTTGAATAATCGATGACCGCAAGATTGTTTTGCACCGTGATAGCCCCGTTTGGACAATTCTTTTGGCACAAACCGCAGCCTATACAGCCGCTCTTGCATATCGCGCGCACTTCCTTGCCCTTTTGGCAATTGGAGCAAGCCACGTACACTTTTGCGTCCGCAGGTATGCGCTTGACAAGTTTTTTGGGGCAAGTGGAGACGCATCTTCCGCAACGTATGCACTTTGTTCTGTCCACTTCGGCATATCCGTCCATACCCACTTGAATCGCGCCGTAGGGGCAAGCGTCCACGCACGAGCCCATGCCGAGACAGCCCCACTTGCACTGTTTACGACCGCCGCAAAGCAATTCCATACTCTTGCAATCGCCGTAGCCCATATATTCGTATTTGTCCTGAGCATTGTTGCCGCCGCAGCAAGCCACTACGATTTTGGTGTCTTCTGCGGACACGCTTGTGCCCATGATTTGTGCGATGAGTTTTTTGTTGTCCGCGCTTGTTGCGCAGCATGCGTTGATGTCCGCCTTGCCTTCTACGATAGCCTTTGCAAACGCGTCGCAGCCTGCATATCCGCAACCACCGCAATTTGCGCCCGAGAGCTTGTCTCTGACTTGGCGTATTCTCTCGTCTTCATGCACGGCGAGTTTTTTGCCGAGCACCGCAAGCACTATGCCGAACACGAGCGCAAGCACGAAAAGTACGAGTATAGACCAAAGTATCGTCAAGGGATTGACCGCTGAAAGTATCATATCGTCACCCCCGTCAGTTGAACAACAGGCTTATTGCGCCCGACGACGAGATAAGTCCGCCGAATGCCACGAAAGCCATGCTGAGTATGCTTGCCGCAATGAGCGTAATCGGGAAGCCCCTGAAAGGCTTCGGAATGGAATCCTGATCCATTTTTTCGCGAACGCCCGCGAGCAAGAGTATTGCGATAAGGAAGCCGATGCCGCTGAATACGCCGTTCAAGAAAGATTGAAGAAGGCTTATTCCGCCCGCAACGCCATAGGTGTCGATGTTGAGAATCGCAACGCCCAAAACCGCGCAGTTGGTAGTGATGAGCGGCAGATATACGCCAAGTGCGCTGTATAGCGACGGCATATATTTTTTGAGCACCATTTCGATGAGTTGCACGAGTGCCGCTATGACGAGAATAAACGCAATGGTTTGCAAATATTCGACGCCCAAAAGCACGAGCACTTTCTGCACACACCAGGTTATGATGCTTGCAACGCCCATAACGAAAGTGACCGCAAGTCCCATTCCGAGTGCGGTATCCGTCTTCTTTGACACGCCAAGGAAAGGACAACAACCCAAAAATTGACTGAGAACGAAGTTGTTGGTGAACATAGCACCGATGATAAGCAAGAAGTATTCCATCAGTTTGCACCTCCTTCGTTTGCGGCGGCAGAAACGTTTGCGCCGTTTTCGGTTTCCGTTTTATTTTCGGTCGCCATATCGAGTTCCGCTTTAGCGTCGTCGATATGCTTTGCGCTTTGTTCAGCCTGCGCCTGTTTTTTCTTCGCTCTATGATCGGTGATTGCGTTGACGGCAGCCATAAGAATGCCCAGAGTCATAAATCCGCCCGCGGGAAGAACGAAGAATTTGAGAGAATAATTACTCGCAGATCCCAGCGACAATCCGAACGACAGACTGCCGAGCGTGCCTGCAAAGATCGTGCCGTTGCCGAGCAACTCTCTTATAAAACCTATAAGCGTGAGCGCGAGCGTGAAGCCCAAGCCCATTCCGAGACCGTCGAGAATGCTGTCGCCCACTTTGTTGGAACTTGCAAACGCTTCCGCTCTTGCAAGAATGATGCAGTTGACGACGATGAGCGGCAAGTATATACCGAGTGCGCTGTACAGCGTCGGGACGAACTTTTTGAGCACCATTTCAAGAAGCGTGACGAGCGTTGCGATGATAAGAACGTAAGCCGGGATACGCACCTTGTCGGGTATCACTTTTCTCAAAAGCGACACGAGAGCGTTGGAACAGATAAGCACGAGCGTTGCCGCAATGCCCATTCCCAAGCCGTTGAACGCGCTTGTGGTGATGGCAAGCGTCGGACACATTCCGAGAACCAGTCTGAAAGTCGGGTTCTGTGCGAAAATGCCGTTGGATATTATCTGAAGTTTGGAGTTACGTTTCATTGCGCACCCCCTTGTTGCAATGCGTCGTAATACGTTCTGAACGCATACACCGCAGTGGCAATCGAATTGTGATAACCGGTGGACGTATAAGTTGCCTGACTCACCGCGTCTATCTGTCCGTCAAGCGAAGCGTTGCCCGATTTGACGAGTTCGAGCCTTTCAATCGTTTTGCAATCGATGCCGACGTATTTTTGCTTGTTTGCCTTTTCCACTCTGTCGAAATAGCCTGCCGTTTCGCCCTGCTCGTACACCTGCACGTCTTCGATTATGCCGTCCGCGCCGATGAACACAAGTGACGACAACGAGCCGTCTTTTGCGCCACCGCCCACCGTGTAGTAGCAATATCCGAGAATTTCTTCTCCGCTCTTTGCCACGAAACAAGACACGACGTAGTTGTTTTTGTCATAGTCATAGGATGCGAGTTGTTCGTCCTTGACGACATCGGTCACGGTTTTGCCGTCACCCCACGAATACGCTTTGCATTTTTCCATAATCGTATTGTCGGGGTCTACGTACGTTGCCCAGTTGACTATACCGAGCAACAGTCCTGCCACGACGGCGATTATCACGAGCACGAGCGAGCATTTTGCCACTTCGCTCATTTTTCTCTTTTCTTTCTTGTCTTTTTTGCCTTTCTTATCGTCGGTTTCAACGCTCGTATCGACTGCGTTTTCTGTCTTTTCGACGCTTTCTTTTGCAATCGTTTCGGCGTTTTCGTCTGCGACTATATTTTCGTTTTGCATAACTTCGTCTTCTCGGAGCATCTTTTCGTCAGTCATTTTTGCCCCCTTCCAAAGCGACGTCTTTGCGCTTGTGTTTCATAAGTTTTGCAAGATTGTTTTTCTTCGGTGCGCCGAACGCTCTCGGCGTGATTTTTTCAAGAAGCGGCGTAAGAACGTTCATAAGCAATATCGCAAACGACACGCCTTCGTTCATAGTGCCGAATTTTCTGAACACGACCGTCAAAAAGCCGAGTCCCACGCCGTATATCACGACCGCAAGACAGGTTTTGGGGCTCGTTGCATAGTCGGTTGCCATAAAGAATGCGCCGAACATAAGCCCGCCGCCGAGCAGATACGTCCAAACGTATTGCCCCACGTATTCCGAACCCGAGAAGAAAATCGCCGTGAATACGACCGTCGAGCCGATATAAAGTGCGGGAATACGCCAGTCTATGACCTTGCGGATGAGAAGATAAATTCCGCCGATTAGTAATGCAATCGTGCTGACTTCGCCTGCGCTTCCGCCTATTCTTCCAAGGAACATATCGAGAGCCGACAAACCTTGCGCAGGATTCGTTCCCGCCGCTATGGACGACTTGACGCCTGCAAGCGGAGTCGCGCTCGTGATTGCGCTTATGTCGATATCCACCGCTCTATCGAAGAATGAGAACAAATTCATTCCGTTTGACAAATCTATGGGCTGAACGAAACTTGTCATAACCGTCGTCCAACAAAGCATAAGGAATATGCGCGCGGTGATTGCGGGGTTTGCAAAGTTCTTGCCGATGCCGCCGAAAAGCATTTTTACGACGACTATCGCAAAGAAGCCGCCGACCATAGGAACGTAAAACGGCACGACGGGCGGAAGATTGAGCGAAAGTATCATGCCAGTAACGACTGCGGACAAATCGCCTACGCTCTGATATTTTTTTGTTATCAAATTGAAAAGCCACTCGGCAAACACGCACGTGCCAACGCAAAGCACCATCATGCAAAGCGGATAAAATCCGTAAAGCAAAATGCTTGCAATGGTTGCCGGAACGAGCGCGATGATGACGTCGAGCATCATTCTTCTCGTTGTGAATGTCGTGGATATATGCGGGGACGACGAGACTATGAATTTTGCCATATCACTTTATCCCCCTTGCCTTGATTTCTTTCTTCGCAAGACGCATCGCCTGAACGAGCGGACGTTTTGCAGGACACGAGTAGGAGCAAGCTCCGCACTCTATGCAGTTGAGCACTCCGAGTTTGAAAGTCGTCTCGAAGTCTTCTTTTTGTGCCGCCCTTTCGATTTCTCTCGGAACGAGAGACATCGGACAGTTGATGATGCACTTTCCGCAACTTATACACGGCGTCGTGGGGCTAGTGTTGAACTCCTTGTCGGTAAGGAACAGCAAGCAAGACGAGCCTTTTGTGGTGGCGGCTGTCAAATCCGCTTGCGCAAAGCCCATCATCGGACCGCCGCTTATAACCTTTCTCGTGACGTCTTCTATTACGTTGCCGCGACAGGTGTCGTATATAAATTGATAAGGCGTGCCGTTGCGCACCCAGAAATTGCCGCGCATTTCAACGCCGCCGCCCGACACGGTCATGGCGCGCCTATAACACGTCTCACCGTCTCTTACGGCCTTTGCCACGCAGTATGCCGTGTGCGCGTTGCACACGACGCAGCCCACTTTTGCAGGAAGCGCACCCGTCGGCACGGTTCTGTGCGTGATTGCGAAAATCAGTTGTTTTTCCGCGCCTTGCGGATATTTGGTCTTGAGTTTCATCACGTCTATTTCGGGCGGAACGAGTTTTGCAAGTCTCTTGATCGCAGGCAACTTGTTGGCTTCGATACCTATGTAGGCGTGCTTGACGTCAAGAGCTTTCATGAGAAGTTTCACGCCGTCTATTACGCGCACCGCTTCTTCCATGAAAAGACGATAGTCGCAAGTGATGTACGGCTCGCATTCCGCTCCGTTGATGATGAGAGTGTCGATAGTGTCTTTGGGCATAAGTTTGACATGAGTCGGAAAAGTCGCTCCGCCCATACCGACTATGCCTGCGTCCTTTATGCGCTCGATGATTTCTTCTTTCGTCGGTTCGTTGAGCGCACTGAGTCTTTGCTCCGTGAAAAGGTGGTCGTTTTCAATCTCTATATGCGTCGCTTCGCCGCCGTTTGCCGTGGGCAGAGTGCAGAACGCCTTGACCGTGCCTGACACCGACGAGATTACGTTTGCCGACACGAAACCGCTTGCCGACGCTATGACCTGACCTACGTCGACGTGATCCCCGACGGCAACCGTCGGAGTTGCCGGCGCGCCGATATGCTGAGATAAGGAAATAAACACCTTATCCGGCGTCGGAAATTCCTGCAAAGGCGCGTCTTTGGTGAACTTGTTTGCAGGCGGATGTATGCCCCTGCGGAAAGTTCTTAAAGGAAATGTCATCTTATTCTTCCTTTGAAATTAAAATTATATTGTAATTATACAATAATAAACCCGCAATGTAAATACCCGATTTTTGAAAATTTGCGAAAATTTCAGTCTGTTTTAAGCAACGTTAAAAGGATTTTTGCCCATATCGATAAGGGCGTTTCCTATGTCAATATTTTTTTACCGTTTTGCCTATAAAAGAAAACAAAGCGAGTGCGACGAGAAATCCGCCGAACAGTTTTTTGAGCAATTCGCCACTCGTCTCGACCGCAAAAAACGAGCAACCGACGCAAGTTGCAATCGCCGGAACAAGAAAGAAAAGCAGGTTGTTTTTCTTCACTAAACCGTTCTTTACATGCAACAGCAAAGACGCCGCACCAGATGGCAAAAACGCGACGAGATTTGCAAACTGCGCCGTGATTTGTCCTACGTTTAGACAAAGAACGAGAAGTGGCAAAGTCAGCGTTCCGCCGCCCATTCCCATACCTGCAAGAATACCGCCCGCAACGCCTGCGAGCATAAGATACAAAAAACTCATTTTTCACCTATTTGCACAAAATCGACGGTTTTATTGCCAATTTTGTGTATATAAAATGCCGATTTTGTCAAAAAATCATTTTGAGCCCTGCAAACAACATCAATGCGTAAAAGACGAAAGACACTACGTCCGACGACAGTTTTTTGAGAAGACACGCACCTATAACGCCGCCTATCGTGACGCCCAAAACGGTGGGTAAAACAACCCCTTTTTCAATCGTTGCGCCTGTGCCGTACGCCACGGAACTTACAAGGCAAAGCGGCAAAATGAGTGCTATTGCGGTTGCATGCGCGCTCTTTTCGTCAAGACCGCCGATATACGTCAGACAAGGCACTGCGAGCATTCCGCCGCCTGCTCCGAAAAGTCCGTTGACGGCCCCTATAAACAGACCTGCCAACACCATTGCCATTTTCTTTTTCCCGCTTGTCTTTTTGTTTGCGTCGTCAAACTTAAAAATGTTTTGCGCTTCTATGATTTTCGTTTGCATGTTTATAGTTTTATTAATTTGCGTGAAAGTATGAATTTCGATTGCAAAAATAATGTTTTTGTATTAATATGGAAAAGCATATTAGTATAAATTGCGCGTGGTATGCATACGCGTACAGGCTTATACGGGTATGACTAAAACAACAAAGGGCGCAAGCCCGAGCAAAATAAATCTTTTATAGGTTTGGTATGAACAAGAAGAAAATCGTAATTTTATCACTCATGCTTGTTGCGATTATCGCTCTTTCTTCGGCATTGTTCGTTGCGTGCAACAACGACACTCCGTCGGACGATAAAAACAACACTACGATTACCGAAACCGAAGGTCTGCTCATCAAAAACGGCGACTTCAAGGTTATCGACACGAAGGCTACGGATTACCCCCGCACAATCACGAGTTGGACGGGTGGCAAGATGTACTCGTCGGGCAGTTACAAAGACGACGTGACCGCAGGCGTCATTTCTCTTTCCAAAGCCGTTTACGACGCCAACAAGAGCAAGTGGGACGACTCTGACGATTCGCTCTACAACAAGCTCGTTGCAGGCGGAAGATACGGCGACGACGACGCAATTAAAAACGCGCTTATGGTCTATATGCCCGAAGAATCCACCAATTCCGACGGCAAGAAAGTTCACGGTCCGACGGCTTACGGCTACACTTCCACTTCCTTCACTCTTGCGAAAGGTTCTTATTACAGACTCAAAGTGGACGTTCTCACCCACAAGATCGGCGGAGCGAACGAAACGGATCGCGGCGCACGCATCTATCTTTCTTCAAACACTTACGCAGAATTTGCAGGCATCGACACCAAGGGCGAATGGAAAACCTACGAGATCATCATCGAGTCTTCTCCCGTGAGCTCGACAAGTCTCAACGTGATGCTCGGTCTCGGAAAATACAACGCGTATTCACAAACGGGTCTCACCACCGGTTACGCGGTGTTTGACAATCTCTCTCTCGAAAAAATCGAAGACGACGACGCCACCGAAGCAATCGAAGGCAAAGTTGCATACGACGACGCAGTGGCAAAAGAGCTCGCAGGCGACAAATTCGTTGCGACCACCACTCTCAAAGTTCCCAACGGACGTTTCGATTTCGGCACGACTTCGACGTCTTCTTCCAGCACGCCCAACAACTGGTCTTTGGTCAACGGCAACAGCGGTCAAAGCGACAAAGCCCCGACTTCCCTCGGTTGGAACGCAATCGTTAACACGGCAAACTGGGCAGATATCTACTCAAAACTTTCCAGCACGTTCTACACTCAGACAGGCGCAGATTCTCCCAAAGAGAAATACGTCCCCGCAGAAGATTTGCAAAACATCAACATTGCAGACTACTCCGGCAGAGTGGGCAGCAACGTCTATATGCTCTCTCAACAACTTATGACCGCGCAAGGCATCAAATCCGCGCGCACCATAACCATCGAGAAGAACAAGACTTATGCTCTCTCCATTGACCTTTACACCTATGCAGTGCACGGCGCAGGCGTGTCTCTCGTTCTTTCGGGCAGTGACGGAGAAGACATCGTCATCAAGGGCATTTCTTCCGCAAAGAGCAGCGATGTTCTCATCGGCAGCACCGCTATCGACCCCAACGACAACGGCTACACCACCGGTACGGTTGAAGGCGCAACCACAAACGGTTGGACGACTTACACCTTCTATATCAAGGGCAACCAATTCAGAAACTATAGTTACAATATGACTGTATGGCTCGGCACGGAAGGCACCAACAGCAACACCGCAAAGGCATATCACAGTTTCACCAACAACTCCAAGCAGACCACCTACACCGCTGACGGAACGTTCTCCAACGGTTGGGTGTTTATCGACGAGTTGCAACTCAACGAAATTGACGAACTTCCGAGCGCAAACAGCGAAATCTACAAAGACGGCAAACAAACTCTCGACGTCTCCGAAAAAGGCGATTCCTACAAAGCAATCGCAATAGACCTTACTTCCGCCAATATGTTCGGCGAAGGTTCGGGTTATATTCTCAACGACACGACGAGCCAAAGTTCCAACGCTAACGTAGAATCTATCGGCAAAGGCATTCCGAGCGGCTGGACGAGCGGATACGACACGAGCGATACGAGCAACGCAATCGTGAAAAACATCGTTGCGGAAGGCGTTGTCAACATCCAAGACGAAGCTTCCTTCAACGGTCTCGGCACTTATCCGAAACTCCCCTACGACATTCAGGAAAAAGTCGCTTACCAAATCAATGCGAAGAGCGACAGTTATTACGAAATCGAATCCAAACCCTTCACCGTGAAGAAAGACACGGCGTATCGTATCTCCGTGTGGGTCAAGACGGTTGACGTCAAATCCACGAGCGGCGCATACGTATATCTTCTTAACAAAGACGACGATGACGCGGTTCTTGCAACCTACTCCAAAGTCAACACGGAAGACTACGACGAATATCAAAACGACTGGTGCGAACTCACTCTCGTGGTTCGCGGCAAAGACAAAGACGTCAACGTCTCTCTCAAATTCACGCTCGGCACGGGCAACCGCTGGGCTGCTTCCACCCTTGCAAAAGGTTCTATGTTCGTTGCAAACATCAACGGCTCGACCATTGCAAACTCCGTCTTCGAAGGCACTTCCACCGGCACGTACGTGAAATCCGTCGACCTTACTTCCACCGATTCTTACACCTTCAAGAACGGCGGCTTCGACTCCTACAACCGTGACGACGAAAACATCGAAGAAAACAAGGCTTTGAACGAACAATCCAGAGCGGCTGCTCCTACCGATTGGACTTTCAGCGACAACAAGCTCAACCCGAACACCGACGGCAGCAAGCTTGCAGCAGGCGTAATCGCACTCAACACGACGGACAACAAGACGTTCTCTCACAGCAATCAAACGAGCGCAGTGTTCCCGAACATCGCCCCGAGCGTGTTCGATTCCTTCTACGGCTCTATCACCGATCCGACGACCGATCTCGGCTCTCTCCCCGGTGAAAAGGCTCAAATCCTTGCAATCGGTTCAACCGACGGCACGACGAAGTATGCGGCAGGTTATTCTTCTGCAAGCGTAACTCTCTCTGCAAACTCCTACTATTCACTCTCCGTCTACGTCAGAACGGTGGGCAACACCAAAGCAACCGTTTATCTCACGGGCGAATCTTCTCTCTCGAGCGGCGACAACTCCTTCACCGTCGAAAACACGGGCAGCGACTGGACGAAATACACCTTCTTCATCAGAACAGGTCAATCCAGCGTCTCCGTAAAACTCAACTTGTGGCTTGGTCAAAACACCGATTACGTTGACGTTGCGGGCGCAAGCGCAGATGAACAAGCAGAAAATGCAAAATCCGCAGGCGCAGTGTTCTTCGACAACGTTGTCTACAAGACCATCGAAGAAGCAGACTTCAACAAGGCAATCGCAGACGAAACCAACAAAGTTCTCTCATTCCTTACCGACAGTTTCGACTCTCTCTCTTCCACCATCGAATCGAGAAGCAAACTCACTTCCCCGAGCGGTTGGTCGGGTGCGGTCGGCACGAACCAAAGTTCTTCCAACACCAAGTCAGGCGTCATCTATGCAGACGAACACTTCCTTGACACCAAGACTATCGACGGCGTCGAAGGCGACTACGTTGACATTCTCGGTGCGGAATACAAGGTGGACGACATCAAGATCACCGATGAAGAACTTGCCGAGGCAAAGAAAGACAGCAAGTATGAAGGCAAGAGCGACGAAGAAATTCTCACCGCCCTCAAACAAGCAAAAGCAATCGAGCTTAAATCCAAAAACTGGATGCCTTTGAGCCAACTCAACGGCATGGCACACAGCGGAAAGCAAATGCTCTTGATCAACAACACCGACAAGAGCGCATACACCTACACCAGCTCCTCCTTCACTCTCAAACAAAACAGCTACTATGAGATCAGCTTGTGGATGAGAACATACGCTCTCTCCGACGGCGAAAAAGAAGGCGCATACATCGAGATGTATCTCGGCTCTGCAAACGAAACCGACAAGCCCTTTGTCTTCGAGGCAAAGGCAAGCGAAGGTTGGAAAGAATTCAAGTTCTACGTGCAGACGTTGGACGACGACGTGACGAGCGCAACCGTCAAACTTTCTCTCGGCAAATACATTGCAAACGAAGTTAACGGCGAAACCGTCGTGACCGGTCTCACAAGCGGCTACGCTATGTTCGACGACGTGACCATCACCAAGGTTGACGAAGAAACGTTCAACGCGGCAAAAGAACAAGAAACAACAGTTGACAACGTAAAGACCCGCAAAGTCTCCAACGAAACCAAGGGCAGCGGCGACGACAAGAAAGACGACGGCAAGACCAACACCCCCGGCAAAACCTTCAACACCGAAGCGTTGTGGTGGATGGTTCCCACAATCGTGCTTGGTGTGCTCATCATCGTGGTCGTGATCGTGTGGATCGTCCGCAAGGTCAGAAAGCCCATCAGCAAGAAGAAAGAAAAGAAAGCGGCATCAGTCGTTGAAACTCCTTCTCTCGATGCAAAACACAACAAATACGACGACAATAAAGAATAAAATCCGATTGTCCACAAAAAAGCACTTGCTTCACCGCAAGTGCTTTTTTTTATTTCAATCAAAAGGATTTGTACGCTTCTGTGCACAAGCAAAACAAAATCAAATCGGTGAAGGCTTAAAACGCACTTTACGATAAATAAAACGCAAGAAGCAATCCGTATATATCGCATTTCACGTACGTTTTTATTTCTACGATACAAGTTTTCTTTAATAATAAAAGAATGAGTTTCATATCCTTTATCTATGAAAAACACGGCTCATTCTTTTCTCGTGGTGACGGGCTTTTCGATTGCTACGAGACTTGCTTCGTTTATATTCAAAATGTGGATGTCGCGCTCTCTCGGCGCGGAAATCGTCGGCGTGTATCAAATCGCGCTGTCTGTGCTTCTTATGCTGTTCACCGTCACGGCAGGCGCACCGACGGTGTTGTCTCGAAAGGTTGCGGAAGCAGGCGTAACAGGCGACACGAAGCGTCAGAACGCATTACTCACGGCATCCGTAATTATGGGGTTGACGGTGTCTTCGGTTATATGCGGAGTGTTGTACGCACTCGGAAACAAAATTTCGTTTTTGTTCTCGAATCCAAACAGTTTGCCGCTTTTTTTCATCATGCTTCCCACTCTTATCACGTCAACGCTGTACGCATCCCTTCGCAGTTGGTTCTGGGGACGCAAAAAATTCGTTGCTTTTTCTTCGACGGAACTCATTGACGAAATAGTCAAAATCATTCTTTCCATAGTCTTTGCCGGGGGCTTTGTCGGCTCTTTATCGGGTGCGACGGGCATTGCGCTTGCTCTGACCGTTTCGGATGCTTTTTGCGTGCTTGTGCTTGCAATAATATTCTTCGCAATGGGCGGTCGATTCAAAAAACCGCAAGGCTTCAAAGAGCTCACTCGCGGCACGATTCCGCTTTCGGCGACTCGAATCATAACTTCGCTCGGTGCGTCGCTCACCGCGTTCGTAATCCCGCAAATGCTCGTAAAGAGCGGACTTACAATTGCGCAGGCAACGGCAGAATACGGACGCGTCGCAGGTATGGCCCTTCCGCTCATCATGGCTCCCGTGACGTTCATCGGTGCGCTTGCCATAGTTCTTATTCCCGACGTTGCTTCCTTGCGCTCGCAAGGCAATACGGGCGCTTTGCGTACTAAACTTTCAACATGCGTTACGTTCGGCACGGTGGTCGCCTGCTTCTTCTTTTCACTGTATCTGCCGCTCGGCACGGCACTAGGAAAACTTCTCTTCGGAGACGAAAAAGCGGGCGCGTTCGTATCGTATTGCTCGATGATGCTTTTCCCCATTGCCGCCGCACAAGCCACAACTCCTATGCTCAACTCTCTTGGCAAAGAGAAAAACACGCTTCTTCACACACTTATAGGCGCAATTGCAATGATTCCATGCATAGTTTTTATGCCAAAATACATCGGCATATACTCTATGGCTCTTGCTTCGGGGCTATGTTTTCTTATCATCGCAATCGCGAATTTCATCGTTCTCAAAAAGGAAGTCGGCTCGTTTTTCGACGGCAAGAAAAACTGCACGTTGATTTTGCTGAGCATATTGCTTGCGGTCGGCGCGATGTTCCTGTCAAGACTTCTGCGCTTTTATGCAAACGATATTACCGCAATTGCGGTCGTGGGCGTGTACGTCACGTTTTTGTTCTTCGTCATCGCAAATGCGTTTGACATAATCGACATAGTCGGTTGCGCACGTCTGATAATTCCCAAAAAAGCGAAAGTTGTAAAAAAATAAATAAAATTTCGCAAGTATTGCAAAATAAGCATATGCTCAACTTATTTATACGCTGTGTGATACTGTATTTCGTTCTTTTGATTGCCATGCGCCTTATGGGCAAACGGCAACTCGGCGAATTGCAACCGTTTGAACTTGCGATAACTCTCGTGGCGAGCGATTTGGTGTGCATACCTATGGCGGACTCGTCCATACCCATTTTGTACGGCGTGATACCCGTCTTTTCGCTGTTTCTTCTTCATATCATCATCACGAAACTTGCGACGAAAAGCATACGTTTCCGCAAATTTCTCAACGGCAAGCCCATTATCATCATACAAAACGGCAACATACTTCCCGACGTCATGAAAGAACTCAATCTAAACGTTGACGACATCATGGAAGCGTTGCGCGGCGCGGGATATTTCAATCCGAGCGAAGTGGAATACGCCATTCTCGAAACGAACGGGAACATGAGCGTTATGCCGAAAGCGCAGAACAGACCGCTGTCCCCGAGCGACGTCGATATGCAGGTCGACAAAGCGCAAATCCCCGTCGCAATCATAATGGAAGGCGAATTCGTCGCGGAAAATCTCGGTTGTATTGACGGCGATGCAAAAGAAAAAGTGCTTGCGTTTCTAAACAAGAAAAACCTTGACAGAAAGGACGTTCTCGTCGCTCTCGTTGCAGGCAATCAGGTGTTCGTTCAGCCTTACAAAGACGATTATATCGTCTCGTCGCTCGTGGCAGACACAGACAATCCGCACGTCGTTCTCGGAGATGAATCGAAATGAAAAAAGTCGTTCTTGCAGTGTTCATTCTCATCATGATAATCGTCAGCGGCGTGCTTGAAAACGTCTATATCACACGCACGTTCACCGACCTTGACGACAGGCTCAAAATCCTCGAATCGTCAATAAAAGATCAAAGCGAAAGAGCTCTCGACGACATAGGAGAAATAAATGCGTGGTGGGAGAAAAAGCGCACTTATATTGAACTTTTCGCATACTCGCCCGACGTTAGAGCGTTCTCCGTCGCGCTTGCCGAAACCGAAGGCTCGCTCGAATGCGGAGACTTCGACAACGCTCTCTCAAAGTGCCACTCGCTCATAGTTATGGCACACGGAATCAAGCGACTTCTCGACTTCAATGCGGAAGACATAATATAAAAAGACGGGTATTCCCGATTGCGCTTTTTCGCAATTAGGGATACCCGATATTACCGTCCGTACATACGCGCATATTCATATATGCGCATTTATTTTTTATTGTCTTCCTTGCACTATTCTCGTTTGCACGATTGCTCGTATTTATATATGCACGATTGCGCATATCTGAATATGAGAACTATTCAGTGACGTTTTCAAGCGACAGCAAGTCTTTAATATCGTAAATATCGCCTGCGCCGAGCATAAGCACGACTGAGTGACCTTTTGCATGCTTTTTCACAAAATCGACGGTTGAAAGTGCATTTTTGAGAAGATAAACGTCGCGATTGCAAAATTCGTCGAAAATTGCGATTGCCAAATCGTTACTGTCAAGCCCCATACCGGCGTCTTCTCGCGCGGCATACGTCGGCATGAGTGCGAGCGTCTTCACGCCGTTGCGTTCGTCTCCGAGCACTTCGACAAAATCATCGAGATATGCTTTTGTTCTCGAATAGGTATGCGGTTGAAAAACGCAAAGCACGTCGCCTTGTTCGCTTGCTCTTTTCAATGCTTGTTTTATCTCGCTCGGATGATGAGCAAAATCGAAAATCACACTTGCACCGTCAATCTTCCCGACAAACTCGAAACGCCTTTTCACACCCTTGAAACTTGCAAGCGCGTTTATTGCGAACTTCAAATCTATGCCGAGCCCCTTTGCCGCCGCAAGTGCGAATATCGAGTTTTCATAGTTGTAATCTCCGCCGTCTTTCAGCCTTATAACCCCGACGAGATTACCTCCGAAAACAACTTCCGCTTTATCGTTTTTTATATCGGCATACAGTCTTTCGATTTTATCGTCAGAAAAAATCTCGACGCAGAAATTTCCGCATTTTTCTTTGTGCGATTCATTTGCACGTTTCTCGTTTTCTTGCAACAGAAACTCGTATTTTTCGGAAACTATTTTGCAGCGTGCTTTTTCAAGGAATTCCGAGAACGTGTCCGTCACGTCTTTTTGCGATTTGTAACAATCGGGATGGTCGCACTCTGCGTTTGTGACCAACGCCGACGTAGCCGGCAACGCAAGCAGATTCCGCTTGTATTCGCACGCTTCGCAAACGAATATCGCGTTTTTCAACTCCGCAATACTTTTTGCACTCGTATTATTGACATAATTTGAAAATTCCACACTCTCGCCACCAATCATTGCCGCAAATTTCTTACCGCTTTTTGCAAGAATATGCGTGAGCATCGCAGTCGTGCTGGTTTTGCCGTGCGTTCCGCCGATCGCAACCACTTCGGAAAAACACACCGCTATTTTTGCAAGATATTCGTGTCGCTCAAGCGTTTCTATATGCAATTCTCTTGCCTTTTCAAGTTCGGGATTATCATTTCTGATTGCCGAAGAATACACGACGCAATCGACGTCTTCAACCTTTTTATCGTCAACGCCTATCGTCACGGGAATTCCGAGCGCAGCCAGTTTTTCCGTTTCTTCTCCGCTTTTTGCGTCGCTACCGCTTACAATCGCGCCGAATTCGTGCGAAAAGACGGCAAGTGCGCTCATATTTGCTCCGCCTATGCCTATAAAACGTATTTTTTTGCCCTGAATAAACATATTTCAATATATGAAAACAGAAAAAAATTCGTACGACGTTTTCAATACAGTTTTATGAATATGCACCGTTTTCTCGACAATTTTTAACGTTTTTTCGACAAAATATGATAAAAGAGAAAAATTACTATTGAAAAACGCCGACAATAATGAGATAATACTTTCATCAATTACAGGGGGGCTAGATTATGTTTGACATCACGGATATTAAGATCAGAATAGTAAATGCGGACAGCAAACTCAAAGCGGTTGCGTCCATCGTCATCGACGATTGCATCGCCATTCACGACATCAAAATTCTAGACGGCGAAGGCGGGGACTTCATTTCGATGCCGTCAAGAAAAACTCCCGACGGAAATTTCAGAGACGTTGTTCACCCGATAAACTCGGACGCACGAGAAAAAATCAAAGACACGGTTTTCTCTGCATACCGCCAAGCACTTTTGAAATGAAACGCCAAATAATCACAATACACCGTATCGTTCAAATTATATAGTTTTTCACGTTTTACCGTTCACGGCGTAAATACGAAAAAAGTCAAGACCGCATCTTTGCGTGCGGTCTTTTCATCGTTTGCGATAAAAAGTCAAAAATAACGGGTAACACGCCTTGCAAAAGCAGAAAAACAGGCACAAAAGTCTCTGCATATTTTCATTTGCACAAATATAAATATGTGCAAACGGCAATGACGTAAAAACACGCTTGCGCACATCGGCATATATCGTTTTTTTATATATGCGCACACGATCACTTTTTCACGTATGCAAAAATCGCGCAAGTTTTGTCCTGCGCGATTTTGCGTAATGTTTTTTATTTCACGCACGAAACGTGCGCTTCACTTCACCGCTTAAAAATTTGCGGGGTGTTCGTCAAGAGCAAGCGTTCCGCCCGGATTGAGTGTGTTGTTCGGGTCGAAGTGCTTTTTGAGCGTTTTGAGAATGTCAAGCGACGGCGTGCCGATGCTTCCTTCGAGATACGGTGCAAAGAGTTTTCCTATGCCGTGATGGTGAGAAAGCGCCGCACCCGATTTCATTATTGCTTCAAGGATTGACGAATGGTATTTCTTGAACGCGTCAAGGTCGGTCGTCTTGATGATGAATATGAAATACAAATTCGCGCCGTTGGGATAACTGTGCGAGATGTGGCAGGTGCAGATTGCGTTTGGCCACGCTTTGACGACTTCGCGCACTTCGTCGTGCACTTTGGGCATATTGTCCCAGTTGACTGCGCATTCGAGAGTGTCGATGATGATGCCGTAGTCTTGGATGGTATCTCTAAGATACGGGTCGCTGAATCTGCCGTGTTCCCACGAAGTCGTGACGTATCCCGTGAGATAAAGTCCGTGATACTTTCTTGCAATCTTCTTGATGTTCTTTACGACGTTTTTCTGATAGCCGTCTTCGCCGTCTGTGAAACCTAAAAGCAAGCATCTGGAATGTTGCTTGTATCCCTTTGCCGCAAGAATGGGTTCGAGCGGAGAGCCGATGATGCCGTACATATGGCTCATCATATCCGTCTCTTCCGCGTCAGAAAGTCTGAACGCCGACGGATGACCGAATTCGCCTTGCATGACTTCGCGCATAACCGCCATGCCGTCTTCCCACGTCGGGAACATGAAGGAGAATTTTCTGTGTTTCTTTGACAACGTGAACACTTTGAGCGTAACTTCGGTGAGAATTCCGAAGCAACCTTCGCTGCCCATCATGATTTGATTGATGTCGGGGCCCGTTGCTTTTCTCGGCGCATTGTCGGTGACGATTCTGCCGATGGGCGTGACGTATTCCTGTTTGAGAACAAGGTCTGCCGCGCATCCGTAGTAGGTGGAGTTTTGACCGCTTCCGCGAGTGACGACCCAGCCGCCTACGCAGGAATATTCAAACGATTGCGGGAAGTGTCCGCAGGTGTATCTCTTCGTCGTGCCGAAGTTTTCGGGCGCGTTGTTGAGAATCTTTTCAAGGTCAGGACCGCTGATGCCGGGTTGCACGGTGATTGTGGAATTGACTTCGTTGAAAGCAATGACTTTGTTGAGGTTTTTGCTGATGTCAATCATGATGTTAGGCGAAATCATCGGTTCGGTTCCGCGCGTGACGCTCGAGCCTCCTGCATGCACGTACACTTTGATTCCGTTTGCGTCGGCATATTTCACGATACCTTCGATTTGTTCGGTGGTGTGCGGATAAACGACGATGTCGGGCACGTTTTCCACGATGCCTTTTCTAAGTCTCATGATGTCGATCATGGTCTTGCCGTATGCAAGGCGCACTCTTTCAAAGTCGTCAAGACTTGCGTTTTCTTCTCCGACGATTGCAACGATTGCGTCGATTTGCTCTTTCGTGAGTGCGCTTTCGACGTGCACGTCTACGATTTGTTCGCCGGTGTCGACCATCTCTTTGAAGTCGTCGTCGGTCAGGTTGAATTGTTGTTTAATCAACTTGTAAAGACCTTCTTTCGGCGCTTTATAGCGTGCGGGATCGCCCCATTTCATGATGGAGCGAAACGACTTTTTGTCGGGTGCTTGGGTGATCCATTTGGGCTCGAAATCCTTATAGGGTTTTGACATAATTCCTCCAAATCGTGTTTTATCCGCCATATTTTGCAAGATAAAACCGTGTTTATTTCATTTTGTTATTTTTAGGTTTTCGGTTTTTCGACGTTTAGTCGTTTCTTTCGCTCTCGGTTTTTGTGGAGCGAAGTATGCTCTTCAAATCGTCGTACAGTTTCTTGTTGTTGGGATAGATGCGACGGTATATGCGAGAATAAAGTTTGTAGTACAACTCGTGTTCTTTCATATCGGGCTTAAATTCTGCAGAGATATGCACCATGTTTTTTGCCGCTTCTTCAAACGAGTTATATACGCCTATTCCCGTAAATGCGGTTATTGCCGCTCCGAGAGATGACGTCTCGTACGTTTGCGCACGCCTTACGGGTATGCCCATAATGTTTGCGGTGATTTGACAAATCTCGTCGCTTTCGCTTCCGCCGCCCGAAACCGCAAGAAACTCGACTTTGATTTTCGTCTTACGCTGTATGGACAAAAGTCCGTCGTACAAGCCGTATGCGATGCCTTCTATTATTGCGCGATACAAGTGCGCGCGGGTGTGACAATCGGAAAATCCCAAAATCGCACCCCTTGCCGTCGGGTGTTTGATACCGGGCGTCCAGTACGGTTGAAGGATAAGTCCGTCGCATCCGGGCGGAACGTCCTGAATGTGTCTGTTGAGAAGTTCTTCCGCCGCTATGCCGAGTTCTTTTGCTTCCTTGACTTCCTTGTGTGCAAACTCGTTCTTGAACCAGGACAACATCCAATATCCGCGATAAATTTCCACTTCGGGATTGTATTTTCCGGGAAGTACTGCGGGATAGGACGGAACGAACGGCTCGGTTTCGACGTATTTGTCGGTGGTCATCTGCACGGTTGCCGTCGTGCCGAGAGAAAGCGACGCGCCCGTTGAATCAACGCAGCCCGAGCCCAAAGTTTCGCAACCTTTGTCCGAACCGGATGCAATGAGCGGAAGCCCTGCCTTTATGCCAAGATCTCTGCTTGCTTCTTCGGTGATATATCCGATAACCGTGCCGGGTTCTACAAGTTCGCACATATTCTCCGCTTTCAAATCGAATATCGGAGCAGTGATTGCGTGCGTGCCCTGCCAAGTTTTCTGTTTGTAATCGAAAGGTATATGTCCTATCTGATTTGCAACGGAGTCTTTCATGACTCCGGTCAGTCTGAACGTGATATACCCCGAGAACATCAGGTATTTGTACATCTTGTTCCACACTTCAGGCTCGTACTCATGCACCCAGTTGCATGCGGACGATTTGCATTGCGCCGCCGCCATGTCGTACATGTTTATAAGTCGAAGAAGGGATTTGAAGCCTGCGCCGAATCTCGTCTTGTCAGCGTCTTTGACTTCTCTTTGGTCAAGCCAAAGTATGATGTCGCGAAGGGGTTTGCCGTCTTTGTCGACTATAACGGAAGTATCTCTTATCGTCGTGACGACGACCGCTTTTATATCGTCCCAAAGGTCTTTGCATTGCGCTTTGAGACCGAGCGTCGCTTCTTTGAGTCTGTCCCAGTAAAACTCGGGAGTCTGCTCCGCCCAACCTATTTCCTTTGAGAAATAGGGTTGTTTGAAATGCACTTTTTCTTTACCGTAATCTTTGCCGTACTTGTCGAAAAGCATGGCTCTGACGCTTTGCGTGCCGAAATCTATCGTCAACACAAGTGGTTCTCTCATAATTTTCTCCTATTATTTTCTCTCGCCAAGCCCCTTACCGCCAAGCGAGAATTTTCCCTGTCTACGTTTTTTTCAATATATAGAGGCACTCGCAATCACATTCACGTCCGTTCCGACAACGTTTTGAATGACGACGTCGCCACGCTTGATCTTCTTGTCAACCACGACTGCGTTGATCTCTTCCATAAGGTCCGCGATCTTGTCTTTGGGGATTTCTCCGTTTGTTCTTACGGGGAGCACGGGATAGTCTTCAAACGTCGTTGCCACCGTTGAGCAAACCGTGCGCATGGGGCAAGTCATCTCGGAGAGCGCAAACGCTTCTCCCCTTTTGCAACCGTTGCCCGAAACGACTCCGTTGTCTATACTGATTCTGCATCCGCGCGGACACACTATACACACAAGTTCTGTCATCTTTCTTCCACCTTTATCTCGATTTTTGAATTTGCCGTGATGCCGAACGCCGAGAAATCTATCTCGAGTCTTTGCATCTCGGGCGGGCGCAAGAATGCGAAATTCTTCTTGAACACTTCGTTACCGTCAACGCTGATGTAAAGCGTCGCTTTGTCCATATCCTTTGCGGCGCGGAAGAACAACACCACCTTGTCACAAGGCTTGCTTACGTCGATTCTGTGCGGCACGAAACTCAAAAGCCCTTTGCCTTTTTCTATGCGCACGCTCTTGCCCGACGGCTTGAAATCCACCGCGTTTGCGCCTGCGTCTTTTGCACATTCCGACACATAATCCACCAAATCAAACACGTTAAGTGCGTTTCCTGCGGAAAACACGCCGTCAAGAGACGACATATAAGTCTGGTCGCAATCCGCGCCTTTGGTGAAAGGATTTATCTTCACGCCAAGACTTTCCGCAAGTTCGTTTTCGGGAATAAGTCCGACCGACAGGATGAGCGCGTCACACTCTATGCGTCTTTCCGTGCCCTTGATCGGATTCATCTTGTCGTCCACTTTTGCCACTTCCACCGCTTCGAGTCTATCCTTTCCGAACACTCTTGTCACGGTGTGCGACAAATAAAGCGGAATGTCAAAGTCGTGCAAGCATTGGTGAATGTTTCTTGTAAGTCCGCTCGGAGTGGGCTTGACTTCATACACGCCTTCGACGGTTGCGCCTTCGAGCGTAAGACGACGAGCCATGATAAGACCGATGTCGCCGCTGCCTAGAATAACGCATTTTTTCGTCGGCAACTTGCCTTGCAGGTTAACAAAATTCTGCGCCGTGCCCGCAGTGAAGACACCGCTCGGACGAGTGCCTTGAATGAGCACTTGTTTTGCCGTGCGTTCTCTGCAACCCGTTGCCAAAACGATTGCTTTCGTAAAGAACTTTTCGATGCCGTCTTTGGACACCGCGCTGATGATAAATCCGCCGTCTTTCTTTTCGATTTTCGTGACGAAGGTGAGCGTGAAAGCGTCGATGTCAAGCTCTCTGACAAAATCGATGTATCTTTCGCTATACTCCGGGCCTGCGAGCTTTTCGCCGAAACGGATAAGTCCGAAACCGTCGTGCACGCATTGTTTAAGTATGCCGCCGAGTCTTGCTTCTCTTTCAATAATCGCGACTTTACCGCCTTTTTCGCACGCGCTTTGAGCCGCCGAAAGGCCTGCAGGACCGCCGCCTATAACTATAACGTCATAATTTCTCATTTTTCCGCCCCCTTCACGCCTTTCGTGTCGCCGTATACGACCACGCTTTCTTCGTCGCCTTTGAGCACGTCTTCGATTGCGATTCCTTCATGCTCTGCAATGATTTTCGCAACGAGCGGAGAACAGAAACCGCCCTGACATCTGCCCATACCAGGGCGCACTCTGCGTTTTATGCCGTCAATCGTCGCGACTTTTAGCGGACTGTTGAGAGCGTCGATGATCTCTCCTTTGCTGACTTCTTCGCAACGGCAGATAATTTCGCCGTAATCCCCGTTTCGCTTGATATATTCTTCTCTTTCTTTTTCGGGAAGATTGGCAAGGCGCGGAGTGTGCTTGTACACGGGATTGAAATTCGCCTTATCCTTTGCGTTAAGGTCTTGTTTTATCCACTCTCTCACGTCGCAAGCGATTGCGGGAGCGGCGGTTATGCCGGGAGATTGAATTCCTGCGACTTCATAAATATTTTTCGTGAATATGCCCCTGCGCACCACGAAATCTTCTTCGTAGGTTGCGGCGCGCGTTCCCGAGAAATACGTGATGATGTCGCCCTTGTTCAGCATGGGTTGAGCAAGTTGCTGCTTCTTAATTATATTGTTTATATCGGTTATGCTTGTGGAATAGTCTTCTCTCGACGGCACTTCGTGAGCATCCGGACCAACGAGAATGTTGCCGTCAACCGTGCGCATGACGCCGCCGCCTTTCGTATGTCCGACTTCTTCTTTCTTCTCGGGCTGATTTTCATTTGGGAGCGGAGCAAAATAACTGCGCGCATAAGAAGAGAGCGCGTATCCCACTTTTTTCTTGTCGAGAATAATATCCGTGCCTTTTCTCGGGTGAATGGTGAAAGTCCTGTCCCCTGCCATATCCGCAATGACGTCTGAATACACGCCTGCACAGTTCACGACCGCTTTTGGATACACCGTTCCGCGATTCGTATGCACTGCAACGATTTTTCCGTCTTTGACGTCCATGCTTTCAACGATGGTGTTGAGAGACACTTTCGCGCCGTTCTGAATTGCGTTGTCACAAAGCGCGATAGTCGTTTTGTACGGGGAAACCATTCCTGCCGACGACATAAACATTGCACCCGTCGCCCACTTCGGCGGATTCGGTTCCATTTCTTTAAGTTGTTTGCGAGTGAGATGTCTGACGCCGGGAACGCCTATAATCTTTGATTTGAGCCAAAAAAGCGGAGATATTATCGCATTTTCCCATTTCGTCGAAAAAATGAAAGTCTGTCCCCACGGTTTGAGTTCGAGTCCCAAGTCTTTTGCAAGTTGCTTGTACTGCTCGTTGCCCGCAAGAACGTATTTTAGTTTTTGTTGCCCTTTGTGAAGGTCGATGCCGGGATGGATACAACCGTCGTTGCGACAGGATGCGCCCGTTGCCACGTCGTTTGCCTTTTCAACGAGAAGCACGTCAAGATCGAGCCTTGACAGTTCTCTCAAAACCGCACACCCCGCAATGCCGCCGCCTATTACGAGCACGTCGGGTTTTTGACCGTCGATTGCGCCGTCTTTGAGCGTAGGCTTTTTGGGTTCTTCGTGAAAGCCCTTGAGTTTCACGTCGTTGATAACACCGAGAGAGCGTTTGTCAACGGCTGCTTTTCCGCACTTGTAAATCGTTGTCCAGTCGTCACACTCGCCCGTCAGACGAACGCAACCGCGCCACTCTTCTACAGTTACGGACGAGGCGATCTTATTGACCGCCTTGCGTATCCTTGCCAAATTCATAATTTAACCCCTTTATATCGATTTTTCCGATTTTGGTTCTCGGAAATTCTTTAACACATTCAACGCATCTAGGAATATTCCAGTGCGACATACGTTTTGCGACGTGCGATATAACCGCTTGCTTTTGTGCGTCGCTTATCTCGCCTTCCACAAGAACTTTTATGAACGGCTTTCCTTTCACGCGATACTCTATGCACGCACATTCGTTTATAAACGGCAACTCTTTTACCACTTTTTCAATCTCTGTGGGAAATACGTTGATGCCGGAAATCTTGATAAGGCGTTTTTTGCGCCCCATAAAGAACAGCCTGCCTTGCTCGTCCTGTCTGAAATAGTCGCCCGTGCGCACCCACGTTCTGCCGTCAAGGCTGATGAGAGCTTTCTTTGTGGCTTCTTCGTCACCGACGTACCCCGTCATCATTTGCTCGCCGCTGACAAGCAATTCGCCAACGCTGCCGACAGGCACTTGTTTCAAATCTTCGTCCACTATTTTGACAAACACGTTTTTGAGCGGTTTTCCGACGCTTCCGTCCACAAAATCGCCGTTTGTAACCGTACATACGCTTGCCGTTTCGGTAAGCCCGTATCCCGGGGACAACGTGCCTTTTCCGCCGCACTCTTTCATGCGCTCGTCGAATTTGCGCACGAGTTCTTTGTCAACGGTGTCGCCGCCGACGAACACGTCTTCTATCGACGATATGCCTTTGCCGTTGAACTCGTCGCACGCAAGCAATTTCTGCACCATGCGCGGCACTGCAAGGATTGTGGTTATCTTTTGTTTTTTTATGATACGAGCGGTCTTTTTTGCATTGAATATAGGTTGCAGAACGACGTGCATATCCGTGCAAATCGCCGCGTGCATTCCGACGCAAAGCCCGAATCCGTGAAACATCGGAAGCACTACGAGCATTGCGTTGTGACTGTCGAATTTATCGCCAAGGTGTGCAAGCAAATTGTTTGCCATAGCGTTGGCGCAACGAGAAGAAATCGCGACCGTTTTCGGCTCTCCGGAAGTGCCGCCCGATTGCATATAAAACATAATCTCTTCTCCGTCGCCGTCATAAGCTTCGAAATATTTCGAGCGCGGAAGTCCGATATAATCGTATATGCAGAAGTGACAAATCACTCGCTTCGCGCCGTGACAACGCGAAAAATACGCGCCCATATTCACGTCGCTCAAAAACACGATTTTAGGTTGAAGTTTCTTGACTGCGGACTCAAATTCGTCCGATGAAAGTTTGGGATGAATCATCGACGCGATTGCCCCGATACGAGAGCAAGCGTAGGTTGCGATTATGCTTTGCTCTATGTTTGGAAGCGCAAGCATAACGACGTCTCCTTTTCTGACGCCTGCTTTGAAAAGACCACCCGCAACCTTGTCGATTTCTTTGAAAAATCTGCCGTACGACATTTTATGGCTGCCGCGTATTATAGCCGTCGTGGTGACGTCCTTGTTTCTATACGCACGCATGAAGTTGTACAATGAAGTATGTATATCAGCCATATCAAAATTATACCTTATCGAACACTTGTCGTCAATATCGGTTTATTGCCTTTCTAAACGACATTTTACACCAAAATATTCGCATATTAAACGTTTTGTATTTTAATTTTGAAGAAATTTTCGACAACGAGTATAAATCTATCGATTGCTGTCAATACTCCAAGCAAAATCGGAGGTAAAACCATGAACAAATTTTCTGTTGCAATGAAAAGATTCGGCGGATTTATGAAACGCAACGCGTTCTATTTTCTCATCGTGCTTTGCATAGCGTCGGTGGCAACCGTCATTGCGCTTGCAGTCACAAGACCCGACGCAAACGTCAATCCCGACGCGTCCATAACCGACAATCCCGACGAACCCGTCGTTAAGCCCGACCCTCAGCCCGACAATCCGGACAAACCCGATCCGGTCATCGAAAAACTCAAATTCTACACTCCGTGCAACAACGGCGAAGTGAAAAAGAATTATTCGGATACGTCTTTGGTGTGGAGCCCCACGCTCAAACACTACTCCACTCACCTTGCGCTTGACTTCACGTCCGACGATTTGAACGTCTACGCTTCTGCCGACGGCACGATTAAGGAAATCGGATACAATCAACTCGACGGCAACTACGTCGTCATATCTCACGAAGACGGCTACGTCACGAAGTACCTTTCGCTCGAAAGTCCCTGCACTCTCAAAGTCGGAGCAACCGTAAAGCACGGTCAACTGCTCGGCAAAATGTCCACGACTCAGGGCAGCGAATGTCTCGATGGAGCGCACCTTCACTTCGAAGTGCTTAAAGACGGAAAGAATATCGACCCGCTCGAAGTGCTCGTAAGTTCCGAGAAATAACAGTCGATTCAAATCGATACGCAACTTATATTCATATCCTTAAAAAACGAAAAATCCCGAACATCGGGATTTTTTCTTTTGTTAATATAATTCGTTTTTAATGACGCGCTTGGAATTTCAAGCGGCTTTCAGTCTTCGAGCATAGGGATTATGTCTTTCACCTTGTCGAGAACGTAGTCGGGCTTGATTTTGGACTTCGGCAACATATCCGCCGTCGTCTCACCCGAAAGCACGAGAATGGACACGAAACCGCAGTTTTTGCCAAATGCCACGTCCGTGTACAGTCTGTCGCCGACCATTGCGATTTTTTTTGCGGGAAGATTGTATTTCATAGCAAGTCTTTCGCCTGCAGTGGTATGCGGTTTGCCCATGATGATATCGGGCGTTCTGCCGACCGTAAGACGTATCGCTTCTATGAGTGCGCCGACGTCGGGCATCGGGCACCCGGGTGCGGGACAGAAAAAGTCGGGGTGAGTCGAAATGTACGGCAAACCCTGATTGACGTATTCGCAGAACTTGTAAAGTCTGTCGTACGTAAGAGACGTGTCAAAGCCGATTACGCAAAGGTCGGGATTGTCGTCCACGACTTCTATGCCGTAAAGTTCGAACTCACTTTTAAGACGTTCGTTGCCAAGCAGAAAAACGCGCTTGCCTCGATAGTTGTCGAGAATATACTCGCAAGTGACCTGCCCGCTAGTGTAAATCTCGTCCGCATAAGTGCGCAGACCGAGATTGTTAAGGCGCGCGATATAATCTGTGTGCATTCTCGACGAATTGTTGGTGAAAAAGCAAATGCGTTTGCCCATTGCGCGAAGTTTGTTTATTGCGGCAAACGAGCCTTCTATTTCGGTGTCTCCGATGTACACCGTGCCGTCAAGGTCGAAAACGAACAATTCTACGTCTTTGATGTTCTTCATAAGTATCCTTCAACTCAACCGAATTTTTTCATAAAGCCGCTCGCGTACGCATAACCCAAAAGGTTGTCGCTCACCGCCCCTGCAAGAGCCATACAAGACAAAGTTTCGCTTGCGCTTATCTCGCTTTTGAGCCAGTAGCCCGCGTCGTCGTAGAGTCTTCGCCAAAATCTCTGCATGCCGTGCACGTCAATGCCGGCAAGTTTTTCGAGAAGATCCATTCGGTACTCGCTTAATATATAATCAATTCTAAAATAACCGTTAATATCGAAAAAGTCAACGCATTTGGGGGTGATTGGCTCAACATTGAGAGCGGACAGTTTGTCAAATGCGACTTCCCTTTCGGCAGGCGGTGCGCCGTCTATGCTCGGCGCTCCCAAAAATGCCGAATAAAACGAAGAAATCGTCGCGCTTGCAAGAAAACGATACTCGCCGTCAAGCCTCGGTTTCCTACCCTTTTGCAAAGCAAGCGCACGCATGATTTTTGCCATTCGTTCCGCGCTGTCGACAGTCTTTTTCTTGCTTGAAAAAGTCAAAAGACTCTCGGCAAGGTCTCCTGCCGTCTTTACTTTTTCGATCTCGAAATCGTTGCCCAAGACACGTTTTTTTGACAAAACCTTTTCGGAAAAAGCGTCTTCAAAAGCCGAAAACTTCTTTGAAAGCAAAATTCCGTATCCTGCCGCAATTTGCTCGCAAGAGCATTTTATCAGCACGTTTTCGTCGATAAACACTTGATTCGGCGCATTTTTACACATAAAGTCGTCTCCGTCGGGAGCGGTCAAATAAAGCGACCAACCGACGTTTAGTTTGTCTGCGACGCCTTTTGCGACGCCTGCGATTTTAGTCGCTCCGAGCGCAAAAACGTATCTTGCATAGTCGGGCACCGTTTCGCTTGCGCCTTCGTTGCCAAACTCGCTTTGACAAGATATGCAAAGGCGATATCCGCCCTTTTTCAATTCGGCAATCAATTTGTCGGCAAGGTCTTTTTGTCCTTCTTCGTATAAAAAAAAGAGCGCGCCTTCTCTAAACTCCGCACGCAATCTCGGCAAGATTTCTTTGAATAAATCGCTGCCCCTGTACACGCGCGTTTCGTTTAAGACTCGCTCTTGCGTTTCTAAGTTTTCCATATCCGCCTCCGCTTATACGCTAACACATCGTGCGGGGTGAAATATGGCGGTTATTCGCTCTTTTTGAGCGATGTTGTCATAACTTTGCTTTTGGATTCACAAGTTTATTTTGACTTCATATACGTTTTGCATTTCGTTGCAAACGCTGTGTCTTTCACGTCGATGCAAGAGTTTGCACAAAGTCCGTTGCTGTTGAACGCACAATCGCCCGCCGCACATTGAACGAGACTCTCAAGGTCTTTTTCAAAAACGTCGTCGCCTGCTTCGACGTCCGCAAAGTTTTGCGCAAGCGCGCCGCCTTCGCGTTTGATACGGCTCATACATTTTGCGTTTTCGCCGATAGAAATAACGCCTGCAAGACAAACGCCTTTGAGATTATGTTCGCAGTTGGAAGTTGCACAATTGATTTTTTCCATAAACGATTCTCCTTTTCGTTGATAAGGATAGTATGTCCAAAATCTACATTTCTACACAACTATCGAAATTTAGCGATATCAAAAAAGCATAGCGAGTGCGTATTCTATTGAAAAATCGCAATATTTGTGCTAATATATCATAAACATCGAAATGCACGCGTACGTGCAAATTAAGGAGATTTTTATGAAAGTCATTCTTCTCAAAGATATGAAAGGCATGGGCAAAAAAGACGAAATCATCGAAGTCAACGACGGATACGCCCGCAACTTCCTTATCAAAAAAGGTATTGCTCAGGAAGGCACTCAACAAAATATCTACGTCGCAGAACAAAGAAAGAAAGCGTTCGACGCAAAAGTCGCGGCAGAAAGAGCCGCCGCTCAGGAAATTGCAAACAAACTTAAAAACGTCACTGTCAAAGTCACCGCAAAAGGCGGAGAAAACAACGGCAAAATGTTCGGTTCGGTCACGAGTGAAATGATTAGCGGCGCACTTGCTTCTCTCGGCTTCGACGTCGACAAAAAGAAAATCGAAACAAAAGAAAGCATAAGAGATTTCGGCACTTTCGACGTGACGCTTCGTCTCTATCCCGAAGTCACGCAAGTCATCAAAATCGAAGTCGTGAGAGCGTAGTATGTCCGAATACGAGACAAGGCTTGACATAGCCGATTATATAATCGTGCAGGACACCGACGACTACGACTTTTCGCAAGACTCGGTGATTTTGGCAAACCTTGCGGATATCGGCAAAAACGACGTCGTTCTCGACATAGGATGCGGCACGGGTATACTTTCGACTCTCGCAATCGTGAAAAAAGGCGTTAAGAGCGCAGTCGGCATTGACGTACAAAAACACGCTTGCGATTTGGCGCGCAAAAGCGTGCAAATCAACGGATTGCAAGATAAATTGCAAATAATCGACGGAGACGTCAGAGACATAAAAAATCTCGTCAAAGCGGAAAGTTTCGACGCTGTTTTGTGCAATCCGCCATATTTTCGGTCGGGCGCAAGCGAAAACGCAAAAGGCGTGTCGCGCACGGAAAGCGGCGCGGATATTGCGGATTTCGTGAAAGGCGCGGCTTGGGCGTTGCGCTTCGGCGGAGACTTGTATATCGTATACAAAGCGGATAGACTCGTATCGCTTTTCACTGCGCTTGCAAATTGCAATCTTGCACCGAAAGAGATGACAGTCGTCTTCCCCAAACTTTCAAAAGGCGGAGACATCGTAATCGTCAAGGCTCGCAAAGGCGCAAAAGAAGGTCTAAAAATCAAATCGCTCGTCGTCAAAGACGAAGACGGAAAAGATACAATCGAGTTTAAGGAGTTGTACGACTGATGGCAAAACTTTTCATAGTGGGCACGCCGATAGGCAATATGGCTGACATAACTTTGCGCGCACTCGACACGCTGAAAAGCGTTGACGTCATCGCATGCGAAGACACGCGCCACTCTCTGCCGTTGCTAGAAAAATACGATGTTCACGCAAAACTCATTGCCTACCACAAGTTCAACGAGCAGGAATGTTCGGACAGACTTATTTCTATCATAGAACAGGGACAAAACGTTGCGCTTATCTCGGACGCAGGCATGCCGTCGATAAGCGACCCCGGAGCGGAACTCGTCTCGAAATGCCACGAACACGGCGTAGAAATCGAGATTGTTCCCGGACCGACCGCCGTGGCAAGCGCAATGGCGTTGTCGGGAATAAAAGGCAACGGATTTACGTTTATAGGGTTTTTACCGGAGAAAAATGCAGATAAAGTGTCGATTTTGTCAAAAGCGTCTCTTGCCGGCTTGCCGATTGTCTTGTACGTCGCACCGCACGATTTGATCAAGACCGCAAAAACCATATTGCAAGTGCTTGGCGACAGAAAGACGTACGTCGTTCGCGAACTCACCAAAATTCACGAAAGCGTGACTATCACCACCCTTGCGGACTTCAATGCCGAAGAGCGCGGAGAAATCGTCATGATAATCGAAAACGCAAACGCCGAAAACCCACTCAACGCCTTATCCGTCGAAGAACATATCCGTCACTACGTGAGCATGGGCATGGACAAAAAGGACGCCGTGAAAAAAGTCGCTCAAGACCGCGGAATTCCAAAGAACGAAGTCTATCAGCAAGCATTGAATATTTGAAACACCCATACACAAAAAGAAAGGCAGCAAGCCTTTCTTTTTTATACAAGCAAATTTAAGTGCGCTTTGAATCCGTCTTCGAAGTCGCACAGTCCGTTTATAAGTACACTCTGAAGCGGATGGGCGTTGACGCAGTTATTCGCTATTTAGCGCATTTTTTTATTTTTGGGTGATAATGGCACCGGTCTTCGGCTCAACCAACATCGCCCAGTAATCGACTCCGTCTCCGATGAAAGAAACGTAATAGTAGTAGGACATGCGGTCGGCAGTGATGAGTTTGAGATAGATTTCGCGCTCGGGCTTGCCTTGGGCGTATTCGGCGTCGAGTTTGTCTTTGAACTCGGTTTTGGCAATGTTGATGACATCGTCGGCGGTGATCGCTCCGTCAAGCACGGACGACATATCTATTTCATCGTTTTTGTCACCGACGGTTATGGTGACGGTTTTGGGGACGAAGTCGAGAGAAACGGAAGTGCAAAATTCTCCGTACGTTCCGCCGTCGATAGTGCCTGACAAGGTTTTGTCGTCGGCAGATACGACGTAAGAAATTTGTTTAAAGTCGTTGGTTTTGAGCGGAACGACGGTTATATCGCAAAAATCCACGACATCGGTTGCAACGCCGTCGGCAATGAACGTGCGTTCGCGTCTTCCCTTTTCTATGGTGACGGCGAAGTCCGAACTTTCACCGGCGTAGTATTCTGAAGTGGTGCGAGACACGTTGTCGCTCTTTTGTTCGTTCCCTTTCTTGTTGCAGGCGCACAAAGAGAATATTGCCATACACAACATAACGATTGATATGATTGTCAACGAAATTTTTCTTTTCATACGCAAAATATACGCTCGTTTTTGCCCGATTATGCCCTTTTTCATGCAAAAACACACAAAAAGACAACTTTTTTGTTGAATTTCCATAAACATATTGTTATACTAAATTTATATAAAGTTATGCGCGTGCGCACGTGAGCGTACACGAACAATATTTAGGGGAATAAATGGACGAGAACAAAAAAACCACAATCGACACGACAAGCGAAAACGAAACGCAATTCGTCGAATGTGAAATCATTACCACCGACAAGGAGAAAGGACTGACCGCCGACGAAGTGCAGGAACGTGTAACGAGCGGAAAAGTCAATGGCGACCAGAACGTCAAGACGAAAAGCGTGGCACAAATACTGCGCGAAAACATCGTGACGTTTTTCAATTTCGTTTTCATCGTGCTTGCGGTGTTGATTTGCTTTTTCATCGATTCCGGCGAAAACATTCTCGCTATTTTAGGCAATTTCGGTTTTCTGATACTTATAATTTTCAACGCACTAGTCGGCATATTCCAGGAATTGCGCGCAAAACGCACGATTGACAATTTGTCTCTCATCTCTGCACCGAAAACGATCGTTATACGCGACGGCGAACAGACCGAAATCGCGGTGAAAGACATCGTGCTTGACGATATAACGGTGCTTGCAAGCGGCAGTCAGATTTGTGCGGACTCTTTCATCGTGGAAGGAAGCGTCGAAGTGAACGAAAGTCTGATAACGGGCGAACCCGACGCAATACTTAAAAACGTCGGAGACAAAGTTATGTCGGGAAGTTTCGTCGTGTCGGGCAACGCAAAAGCGCAAGTCGAACACGTCGGAATGGACAATTTCGCAACAAAAATCAGCGCAGGAGCAAAGTATTTCAAGAAACCGAACAGCGAAATCTGGCGTTCTTTGATGTTTATCGTCAAAGTTATGGCAAGCATCATCGTGCCTATGGGCGTGATTCTGTTCTGCGTGAAATATTTCGTGCAACAAAATCCCGAACAAAGCGAAAAAATCATAACAACGCTTTTCGGGTACAAAATAAATCAATATCTTTCAACAACGGTTCTCGGCACGGTTGCAACGCTCATCGGCATGATACCTTCGGGGCTCGTCGCACTCTCGTCAACGGTGTTCTGCGTAAGCGTAATTCGTCTTTCGAGACACAAAACGTTGGCGCAAGACCTGTATTGCATAGAAACGCTCGCGCGCGTCGATGTGCTTTGTCTCGACAAAACCGGCACTATCACCGAAGGCACTATGGACGTCAACTCCATAGAACCCGTCAAAAACCGCGACGAAGCGCAGATAAAACAGATTATAAAGAACGTTACGAGCGCACTTGAAGACAACAACGCAACGATAAACGCATTGCGCGCGTTCGTGTCGGATTTGCAAATATCGGGAAACGTCGAACAGACCGTTCCCTTCTCTTCTGCTCGCAAATGGAGCGGCGCAAGAATAGACGGTGTGTCATACGTGATCGGCGCACCCGAATTCGTGTTCAAAAAGAAGACTAAATCACTTGAAAAAACCACCGACGAAATGGCGCAGAAAGGCTATCGCGTCATGGTCGTGGCTTCATCAAAAAACAAGTTTAACGAATCGGATTTGCCAAGCGGACTGAAACTTGAAAGTTTCGTCTATATCACGGACAAAATAAGAGCCGAAGCCCCCGACACTTTGAGATTTTTCAAGCAAGAAGGCGTTACGGTAAAAGTCATATCGGGCGACAATCCCGAAACCGTGCGTGCGGTTGCTATGCGCGCAGGTCTTGAAAATTGCGACAACATAATCGATATGTCAACTCTCAAAACCGAAGAAGAAGTGTACGAAGCGGCAACGAAATACACCATTTTCGGCAGAGTGCTCCCCGACCAAAAACTTATGCTCGTGAAAGCTCTCAAAAAGGCGGGACACACCGTTGCAATGACGGGAGACGGCGTAAACGACGTGCTTGCGCTCAAGGAAGCGGATTGCTCGGTTGCCATGGCGTCGGGTTCGGACGCGGCAAAGAACGTGAGTTCGCTCGTTCTTCTCGACAGCAATTTCTCCTCGATGCCGAGAGTTGTTGCAGAAGGCAGACGTTCGATAAACAATCTCGAACGTTCCGCCGCCCTTTATATCATGAAAACCGTGTATAACACGCTGCTTGCGCTGTTGTTTATGGTGGTAACGGTCCCCCTTCCCTTCACTCCGCAAAATCTCACGATTATGGGCGCGGTGACGATAGGTATGCCGTCTGTCGTGCTTGCTCTCGAACCGAATGCAGACAGAGTTACGGGCAGATTCTTGCCAAAGGTGCTGTCAAACGCATTGCCCGGCGGCATAACGGTTATGCTCGGCGCGATTGCCGTCATACTTTGCAACAAGTTCTTCCTTACGAATCTCGCCGACGCACAGTCTCAGACGGTGTTTATTTGGGTTATCACGTTCGTGGGATTCCTTCTTCTTTTCAAAGTTTCGTTGCCCACAAAACTTTCCAGTTGGTCGGCGTTCTTCGGAATTAGCGACCTTATGAAAGAACGCGAAAAGGCAGCGCAACAAGCCGAAAAAGCGAATATGAGCGATTTTGACGAGCAAGAAAGAAAGGACTCCTGGCAAAACGGCGTCGCAATGCAAGTTATTGGGACAAAAGACAGAAAACAAAAGCCTAAACAAGAAAAGAAAGAACGCAAAAAACACAAAATCAACAAGTCAAAGATGCTTATCGCGCTCAATCTTTTCGTGTATTTGCTGATGGTGTTCATTTTCGTTGGCGTGTATTTCATTTCCATAAACATCGAAGTAAACGGAAAGACGATAGACATCGTTCAAATTATCCGCACATTCTTCAATCTCGACAATCACATCACTTGGGAAATGGGCAAGGCAATGCTTGCAATATGCGCGATTCTCACGGTTCTTTACGTCGGATTTGTGGCAATGATGAATCAAATCAAGATAGAGCACGGCGAAAACATCGAAAAACGTTTCGACCGTCTGGATGCGAAAATGCGCTCCAAAAATATGAAATTGAAATAATTGACAAGGTGATACTATGAAGCGAAACAATATGTGCCCTTTCTGCTATATCCGCAGTCTTTTCACGAAAAAACGCCCTACGAGCGTTAAACCTACTCTTGACGATTTTGACAACGGCGTCGCGCTCACTCCCCCTATGGGTTGGTCAAGTTGGAACACTTTCCGCAACCGCATAAACGAAAAACTCATTCTCGAAACCGCGCAAGCGATGAAAGATAAAGGGCTTATCGACGCAGGTTACAGTTACATAAATCTCGACGACTGCTGGCAGTCTTCCCTTCGCGACGAAAACGGCGAACTCGTGGGCGACTACGAAACGTTTCCGCACGGCATAGAATATCTCGTAAATGAAGTCAACAAACTCGGCTTGAAACTCGGCGCATACACTTCAAACGGCACTCTTACGTGCGAAGACCTGCCCGCAAGTCTCGGCAGAGAACAATTCGATGCATACACGCTTGCAAAATGGGGCGTGGAGTATTTCAAATACGACTACTGCCATCATATCCCCATTTCAAGATACGCACCACTCGTGTACAGCGTGAGCGTGTCGCAATTTGACGGTCATCCAATCGAATATTCCGTGCACAACGCAGTGCTTTCGGGGCTTGCTCGCTTTATGACGGACACAAAACTCCCCACCGGCAGCTATGTTTCGGGGCTTGACGCCAATCAGGGCGCAATCACATACAACAGCATCGAAGTCGACGAAGACGGCGAATACGTGTTGACAATAAACATCAAGAAAAAAGGCGCATACGAGAAGTATCTTATCGCAAAAATCAACGACGGCGAAGAATACGAAATTCTATTCCCTCCGCAAAAAACTCCAAACGTCACCGCGCGTTTCCAAGTCATCGTGCGCCTGAAACAAGGAAGAAACGTCATAAAACTTTTCAATCCGGTCACAAGCAACGCCGACAGCGAGATGTATCAGTATATCCGCATGGGCAAAGCATTGAAAAACGCGTCCGCAAGAGTGGCAAAAGAACGCAATAAAAAGGAAAAACCCATCGTTTTCTCCATCTGCGAATGGGGCTGGGGCAAGCCGTACAACTGGGGCGCAAAAGCAGGCAATCTGTGGCGCACGACGCCGGATATTCGTCCTTGGTGGTGGTGGATTAAACTCATATACGAACACACCGTCAAACTCTACAAATACTCAAGCAAGGGGCATTACAACGACCCCGATATGCTCGAAGTCGGCAACGGCAAACTGTCGTACAATCAAAACGTGTCGCACTTCTCGCTTTGGTGCATGATGAACGCTCCCCTTATTCTCGGCAACGATTTAAGAAATATGTCGGATCAGGTCAAGAGCATCGTCACCAACCGCAATATGATAGCAATCAACCAAGACTCGCTCGCAAAGCAAGCCAAACGCGTCAGAAAAGGCGCAGTGGACGTGCTTGCAAAACCGCTTGCGGACGGCTCGGTCGCCGTGTGTTTCTTCAACAAAACTTCTCATGCAAAATCCTGCAAGTTTGATTTGAACACGCTTGCAAACGACGAATACGTAGCAATGCAAAAGAAGTCAGAATATTCGCTCAAAGAGCAATGGAGCGGTCAAATCGCAACCACGGACGGCAACGTCAACGCCGTGCTTGAAAAACACCAAACCAAAGTGTTTATCGTCAAATAATGTTGCGCCACGTCAAACATCCCTTCCCCGCCGTGACGAGCAAAAACGCGAGAATTCTCATTCTCGGCAGCGTGCCGTCCATCAAATCGGTGGAAAACGGCTTCTATTATATGCACCCGCAAAATCGCTTTTGGCGGGTGCTTTCTCGTCTTTTCGACGAAGATTTCACGTCTATGTCAAAAGTCGAAAAATCAGCCGCTCTCATCCGACACGATATAGCACTGTACGACAGCGTGGAAGAATGCGATATAGAATCTAGCAAGGATTCTGCGATATACAACGTAACTCCTGCCGACATAGAAAAAATTATGAGCGAAACGAAAATCGAGCGCATATTCTGCAACGGCAAAGCGTCCTTCAACTATCTCGTCAAATATCATCCCGACCTTGCCGAAATCGCAGAAGTCTTGCCGTCCACAAGCCCGGCAAACGCCGCCTGTTCTCTTGACCGACTTGTCACCGAGTGGTGCAAAATTTTGGAATACACGAATAAACAATTTTAGTCGGCGTTTTGTAAAAATGCGATAAATAGATGAAGAACAAGGAAACACCCATCCGAAACAAAACCCAACGTACGAGTGGTACGTGATTTTGGAGCGGATGGGCGTTGACGATGTTATTCGCTATTTAGCGCATTTTTTACTTGAAGTAGCGAGCAAGAAGTCCTTCAAAAGCCTTCCCATGACGTGCTTCGTCACGTGCCATTTCATGCACGGTGTCGTGAATTGCGTCAAGGCCTTCTTCTTTGGCGCGTTTTGCAAGTTCAAATTTGCCTTTGGTTGCGCCGTTTTCGGCTTCAACGCGTTTTTGAAGGTTCTCTTTGGTGGACGGGCTGACGAGTTCGCCGAGAAGTTCGCAGAATTTTGCGGCATGCTCAGCCTCTTCAAATGCAGCCTTTTCCCAGTAAAGGCCGATCTCGGGATAGCCTTCGCGGTGAGCGGCTCTTGCCATTGCAAGATACATACCCACTTCGGTGCATTCGCCTTCGAAGTTTGCTTTGAGACCTTCGTAAATGTCTTGGGGGACGCCTTGACCGACGCCGATGACGTGTTCGGCAGCCCAAACTTTTTGTTCGCCGTTGTCTTTGATAAATTTGCTACCCGGGCAGCCGCATTGGGGGCATCTTTCGGGTGCGCTGTCGCCTTCATGCACGTATCCGCAAACCGGACATATAAATTTTGCCATAGTGTTTTCTCCTTAAAACGTCTTATTTTTTTATTTTACCGCATAAGCGGATTTTGACTCGCAATTGTTGCATTCAGAGCATATTCCCCTGAAAAATATTTGGCTTTCAAGGACATTGTCCCCACCAAAGTTTACAACGCTTTCATCGATTTTGTCAAGATTGAAAAATACGTCCTTAACTTTGCCGCACTTCACGCAAGTGAAATGCCCATGCTCGATGGTGGTTTTGTCAAATCTTGACGGAGCATCCTTGCAAACGACTTCTCTGATCTCGCCGTTTTTCGCCATATCTTTGAGCACACGATACACCGTGCCGAGACTGAGCGCGGGAATCTCTTCCTTTGCCTTGTCAAGCACCATCTCGGCGGTCGGATGATCGCACGATTCTTTGACGATTCTTGCAATCACTTCTTTTTGGTGTGTGTTTCTCGTTGCCATTTGCTTCCTTTGCTGTTATCTGCTGATTTCTTATTGATAACAATTCTTATTACTTATAATATACACGACATAACCCCATTTGTCAACGCTTTTTTGAAAATAATTCAAACTATTTTTTAAGAAAAACATCTATATCTAAAAAGAGAAATCTGACGGTTTCTCTTTTTGATAAAAAAAACGACTTGCGGTTGCAAGTCGTTTCTTTTATAGTAGGTGTAAAAATTACTTGAGTTCTGCGGTTGCGCCAACTTCTTTGAATTTTGCAACGAGAGCTTCTGCTGCATCTTTGGGCATTGCTTCTTTGACGGTCTTGGGTGCGCCGTCGACAACACCTTTTGCTTCGACAAGGCCAAGTCCGGTTGCGTCTTTGACAACTTTGATGACTTGAACTTTGTTGGGGCCAACTTCTTTGAGAACGACGTCAAATTCGGTCTTCTCTTCTTCTGCGGGTGCTGCTGCAACTGCGCCTGCTGCTGCGACGGGAGCTGCTGCGCTGACACCGAATTCTTCTTCGAGTGCTTTTACGAAATCGTTGAGTTCAAGAACGGTCATCGCCTTGATTTCTTCCATAAGTTTATTCAAATCTGCCATTTTTGTTTTCTCCGTTTAATTATTTTTTTTGTTTTTGGTCACGCGACCAGCGTTACTCTGCCTTTGCCTCTGCAATCTTGTTCAAGCAAATAGCAAGTTTTGAGATGGGTGCTTGCAAAGAGCCAAGCATCTTTGAGAGCAAAATTTCCTTGGACGGAATTTCTGCGATTTGTTTCAAGCCGGCTTCGTCCATAAATGCGCCTTCAACCATGCCGCACTTTGTCTTCATCTTGTTGAATGCTTTGATGTTTTTGACAACGTACTTTGCAGGAGCGACTGCGTCTGTGGATGAGAATGCAACTGCCGTAGGACCGTTGAGAGCTTCGTCGAATTGGGTGTAACCGAGTTCGTTGAAAGCAATCTTCACAAGACGGTTTTTGAGCACTGCGTAGTCCACGCCGTTTTCTCTGAGTTCCTTACGGAATGCTGTATCTTGAGCAACTGTAAGTCCCATGTAGTCAACGATGACGATGGATTTTGCAGATGAGATTTTCGCCTTGATTTCTTCGACCTGTTGCTTTTTGGCCTCAAGAACTTCTTTGTTCATCTTTACCTCCTATAAAAGTTGGCGACTTTCGTCGCATAAAATTAAAGCGTCATTCCAAACGAGAATGACGCAAAAATACACAAGATATTGAGCGTATCCTCGGCAAGCGTTTGAGTGCTTACGGCATAGAATGCCACTTGCTGTCTTTGGAACGCATATATAATACAATTTTTCCGCTATCTATGTCAACCGATTTTGCAAAATAGTTTTTTTATTGTCGGCTTTTTGAGCGTCAATTTTCTCACTTGCTCGCATCGTCATTGCAAACAACGGTATACAATGAGTATTCATCCCAAAAATCGTGGTTTTCAACCTTGTTCCACTCTTCTCTCGTGCCAAGATAAGTGATTGTTAATTTGCCAAAACTTGTGGACACAACGCCTCTTATGGACTTCACGGACGTTGGAATTGTCAAGTTGCACATCGGGCGGCAGTAAATTTGCGTCACGGGCTTGCCTTTGTACTCGCTCGGAATGACAAGAGAATTGAACGTGATATGAAAATCTGTGTCGCTGAACGTGTATGCGCCGCCTTCAACGTCATTGTTTTCTTCAAAAAGCAACACGTCTTTCCCCACCGCCGAATCTCTGTGTTTTGCAAACTCGGCAGGCAACGAAAACTTCTCTTTGTTGAAATCTTTGAGCGTCAACACGTCATTTTCGCCCAATTTGATAAAAATCGAATTGTTTTCAATCCAATACGTCACGCCGTCTTCTGCCATTCTGTCAAAAACCTCGCCCAGCATAGATTTCAATCCGATGTTTTTGTCCACGTCAAATCCGCTTGTGTCATACACTTGCGACTTGTTTTCTTCGTCACCGAAAAGGACGTATAGTTTGTCTGCGACATACTCGTGCGCTTCGACATATTCCACGCTCTCGCCTTCCGTTTTGACGACATAAAAGCCTTCTCTGCCAAGAGTCCACGTGTAGACCGCATCACCGACATTGCCGATATACTTGCACGTGACAACTTTTTCAAATTCCGTCTTTATCTCGTCAAGCGTCATACCCGCTTTGAACGTGACTTTGGGCATATCATTGCCCGATCCGCCGTTGCACGCAACAAGCGACATCAAAAGAACGCAAACCATAATTGCAGAAAATATCAACAATCCGTGTTTTTTCATATCCAACTCTCCTTAATCGGTTTACAAGTTTATAATAATACACAACAAAAATCACTGTCAAGCATAGATTTTAACAATTAGCATAACTTTTTTTCAAAATACTGTTGATATTCACGGAAAAGATGAAGAGCGCGTTAAATAGCGATTGTTGCGAAGCCAATCGCGTCAAAAGTCCCTTGAACAGCAACCGGTATTTAATAAAAGAGCGAAGCGAGCATCAAGCAAGCGATATAGCGGAATTGTGGCACGAGTTTTTATCCTTGCAAGACTGATAGCAAAAATTTTCGGCGCAGTTAAATTATTAATTACAAAAAAACTGCGATATTTAGATGAAGAACAAGAAAGAGCCGCACTAGCGACAATCCTAACGTACTATGCGTACATGAGTTGACGGGAGCGTGGCTCTGCCGAAGTTATTCGCTAAATAGTACTTGTAAAGACTGCGATATTTAGATGAAGAACAAGAAAGAGCCGCACTAGCGACAATCCTAACGTACTATGCGTACGTGAATTGGCGAGAGCGTGGCTCTGCCGAAGTTATTCGCTAAATAGCGCAGTTTTTCTTAGCCCATTCTGTAGAGAACCTTGATGGACGGTCCCATCGTGGTTGCAATGTAGATGGAGCGGAAATACACGCCCTTTGCTGCTGCCGGTTTTGCCTTGACGAGTGCTTCCATAAGAGTGTTGAAGTTCTCTTGGAGTTTCTCTGCGCCGAAAGACGCTTTGCCGAAAGGCACGTGGCAGATTGCTTGCTTGTCAACTCTGTATTCAACTTTACCGGCTTTGATGTCGTGGATAGCACGAGTGATATCCATAGTGACGGTTCCGGATTTGGGGTTCGGCATCAAGCCCTTCGGGCCGAGCACTTTACCGAGACGACCGACAATACCCATCATATCGGGAGTTGTGACGATGACGTCATAGTCGAACCAGTTTTCTTGTTGAATCTTTTGGATCATTTCTTCACCGCCGACGAAATCTGCGCCTGCTGCTTTTGCTTCATCAGCCTTTGCGCCCTTGCAGATTGCAAGCACACGGACGGTCTTACCTGTTCCGTTGGGAAGAACGACGACGCCACGAACTTGTTGATCTGCGTGACGGGGATCGATACCGAGTTTAACGTGCAATTCTATCGTTTCATCGAATTTGGACTTTGCGGTTTCAACTGCAATCGCGATTGCTTCGTTGCTTTCGTAAAGTTTGGTGCTGTCGATGAGTTTTTTCGAATCAATATAATGTTTACCGCGTTTCATACAAACCTCCTTATTCTTCCACGAGAACGCCCATACTACGTGCAGTGCCTGCGATCATGCTCATTGCAGTGTCGATGTTTGCTGCGTTGAGATCGGGCATTTTCATAGTTGCGATTTCACGAAGTTGCTCTTTGGTGAGAGTTGCGACTTTCGTCTTGTTGGGGACTGCCGATGCGCTTTGCAAACCGCATGCTTTCTTGATGAGCACGGGGGCCGGCGGGGTCTTGAGAACAAAAGTGAAAGAGTGGTCTTGATAAATGGTGATGATAACCGGGATGATCAAGCCAGCGTCTTTGGAAGTTTTTTCGTTGAATTCTTTGGTGAATCCCGCGATATTGATGCCGTGAGGGCCGAGCGTGGAACCTACGGGCGGTCCCGGAGTCGCTTTGCCTGCGGGCAATTGCAATTTAACGACTGCTGTAATTTTCTTAGCCATATATCCTCCTGACTAACGTGGTTTTGCGACGGTAGGAATAGATTTGCCGTCTCCCACGAAGTTTATAGTCCTGCGACTTGCGTCCTGCAGACGCGATTTCAGAAATTTGCGTTTACACGCATAAATCAGAGTTTTTCAACCTGTGCAAAATCAAGTTCGACAGGTGTCTGACGTCCAAACATTGCCACGATAACCTTGACTTTTTGACGTTCTGCACTTATGGAATCCACAACGCCGATGAAGTTTTCAAGTGCGCCGTTGACGATTCTCACGTCGTCGCCTTCTTTGATGTTGAAGTCTTCAATGCTGACGGTTTCAAGACCGATTCTTCTGATCTCATCATCCGTGAGAGGAATCGGACGACCTGCTGCGCCGACGAAACTCGTAACTCCGCGCGCTCTGGTCACCATAAACCAAATGTGGTTGGTGTAGATCATCTTGATAAAAACGTAACTCGGGAATTTCTTGCGTTGAACGACTTTCTTTTTTCCGTTTCTTTCAACGACGTCATCTTCAACAGGAATTTTTATATCAAAGATATAATCCTGAAGCGAGTTGTTTTCAATCATGTTGCGAAGGTCGGTTTCCACAGAATTCTCATAGCCTGAATACGTGTGTACAACGTACCATTTCGGTTGTTCATTAATTTCCATAGCGCCCTCTTTTTAAATGAAAACTGTTGTCCATTTTCCGTTGACGATAAGACCGAACAAACCGCCAAGCACGTAGTCAATCGCAAAAAGAATAACGAAGAAAAGCACAACAACGACAAGAACGACTGCCGTGTTCTTTCCAACGTCCTTCCCCTTGAGCCACGTCACTTTTTTAAGTTCGGAAATTATGCCCTTGATGCCCTTTGCCATTCTTTGGAAGATGTTGGGCTTTTTGTCGGCATTCTTTTTCGCGGACTTTTTATTAGATTTGGAAGACTCATTTTTCGAATCAACGTTGACTGCAGCCACTTGTTTTTTGTCTTGTTGCTCAGCCGCGGTTTTTTCGATGGTCGAGGTTTCGGTTTTTGGCGTTTTCTTTGCCATATTGCCTCCTATCCTAGCCTAGCCTTACTTTGTTTCTCTGTGCAAGGTGTGCTTTTTGCAGAATCTGCAGTATTTTTGAAGCTCCATTCTATCAGGGTGCTTCTGCTTGTTTTTGGTAAGGTTGTAGTTGCGTTGTTTGCATTCCGTGCAAGCAAGAACGACCTTAACTCTTGCTCCTTTTTGAGCCATAGTAGCCTCCTTTTTGTTCTTTTTCAATACGACACCCTACACGGCAAGATTTTTGCCGTGTAGAGCATTGTTGTATATTTTATTGAAAGAACAAATATTATTCGATGATCTTCGCAACGACACCGGAACCAACGGTTCTACCGCCTTCACGAATAGCAAAACGGAGACCTTCTTCGATTGCGATCGGGGTGATAAGGGTGATTTCCATGTCGATGTGGTCACCAGGCATAACCATTTCAACGCCTGCAGGCAATTTGATGGAGCCGGTAACGTCTGTTGTTCTGAAGTAGAATTGCGGACGATATCCGTCGAAGAACGGAGTGTGACGGCCACCTTCATCTTTCGTCAAAACGTAGACTTGAGCCGTGAAGTGAGTGTGCGGATGAATAGAACCCGGTTTTGCAAGAACTTGACCACGTTCGATTTCGTTTCTTTGAACGCCACGGAGCAATGCACCGATGTTGTCGCCGCCTTCTGCGAAGTCGAGAAGTTTACGGAACATTTCGATACCGGTAACGGTGGTTTCTTTCTTTTCGGTGGAAAGACCGACGATTTCAACCTTGTCGCCCATCTTAAGGACACCACGTTCAACTCTACCGGTTGCAACGGTACCACGACCGGTGATGGTGAAGACGTCTTCAACAGGCATCAAGAACGGTTTGTCGGTATCACGTTGAGGATCCGGAATGTAGCTGTCAACTGCGTCAAGAAGTGCTTGAATAGGTGCAAATGCGGGATCGTCCCACTTACCAGCAAGACCTGCTTCCATTGCTTTCAATGCAGAACCACGGATGATCGGAGTGTCGTCTCCGGGGAAGCCGTATTCGTTGAGAAGTTCGCGAACTTCCATTTCGACGAGTTCGAGAAGTTCTTCGTCGTCGACTTGGTCGCACTTGTTAAGGAAGACGAGGATGTAAGGAACACCAACCTGACGAGCAAGAAGGATGTGCTCACGAGTTTGGGGCATCGGGCCGTCGGAAGCAGCAACAACAAGGATTGCGCCGTCCATTTGTGCAGCACCGGTGATCATGTTTTTAACATAGTCCGCGTGGCCCGGGCAGTCAACGTGTGCATAGTGACGTTTTTCAGTTTCGTACTCGACGTGTGCGGTGTTGATCGTGATTCCTCTTGCTTTTTCTTCCGGCGCCTTATCGATTTCGTCGTACTTCATCGCTTGAGCTTCGCCCTTGGATGCGCAATACATAGTGATTGCAGCGGTAAGAGTGGTTTTGCCGTGGTCAACGTGTCCGATAGTACCGATGTTAACGTGCGGCTTTGTTCTTTCAAACTTTGCTTTTGCCATACTAGAATTCCTCCAATATTGTTTTTTGGTTTTTTTATTATTTATTATCCAAAGTATTTATATATATAATATTAAACTATATATACGCTTACTTTTTGGAATCTCTTGCCTTCACTTCGCCGATGACCTTTTCTGCGACGCTCTTAGGAACGACTGCATAGTGGTCAAACAACATTGTGAAGTTTGCTCTGCCCTGCGTTATGCTACGCAAACTGGTTGCATAACCGAACATTTCTGAGAGCGGAACGTCGCAATCGACGACTTGCGCTCCGTTTCTGGGTTCGATACCTTTGACCTGACCGCGTCTGGAGTTGAGATTAGACATAACGTCGCCGAGATAATCTTCGGGAGTTACGACTTCAACCTTCATAATCGGTTCGAGCAAGGTTGCACCCGCTTTTGCCGCGCCTTCTTTGAAAGCCATAGAACCTGCAATCTTGAAAGCCATTTCGGAACTGTCGACTTCGTGCATGCTGCCGTCAACGAGTCTGACCTTGAAGTCCACGCACTCGTATCCTGCGATGATACCGCTTTGTGCCGCTTCCTTGATGCCTTCCCAAGCAGCATTTGCAAACTCTTTGTTTACGACGCCGCCGACGATGCAGTTTTCCATTTCCAAACCTTTTTCGGGATTGGGTTCCATCTCGATGACGATGTGGCCGTATTGACCGTGACCGCCCGACTGACGAACGAATTTGCCTTCTGCCCTGACAGGTTTCGTGATAGTTTCGCGATAACTGACTTGCGGCTTACCGACGTTTGCTTCAACTTTGAACTCTCTGAACATTCTGTCCACGATGATGTCAAGGTGAAGTTCGCCCATACCTGCGATGATGGTTTGTCCCGTTTCCTTGTCGGTGTACGCCTTGAAGGTAGGATCTTCTTCCTGCAACTTGATGATTGCCATATTCATTCTTTCTTGGCTGGCTTTCGATTTCGGCTCGATTGCCACCTTGATGACAGGGTCGGGAAAGACCATGTTTTCAAGAATGATTTGATTGTTTTTGTCAGAGAGCGTATCGCCCGTCGTGCTCTTCTTGAGACCGATGACTGCGACGATGTCGCCTGCATACGCTTCTTCAACGTCTTCTCTGTTGTCCGCATTCATACGAAGGATACGACCGATTCTCTCGTTTTCGCCTTTGACGGTGTTGTAAACCATACTGCCCGTCGCAAGCGTGCCCGAATAGATACGGATGAAAGACAACTTGCCGACGAATTCATCGGTGAGAATCTTAAAGACGAGTGCGCTGAACGGTTCTTTTTCACCGGGGTGACGAAGTTCCGTTTCGCCGGTCTTGGGATTGATACCCTCGATGCTCGCGACATCCGTCGGAGCGGGAAGGAAATCCACGACTGCGTCGAGCATGAGTTGCACGCCCGTGTTCTTGTAAGAACTTCCGCAAAGAACCGGATTGAGTTTCATCTCGATTGTGCCCTTGCGGATTGCCGCCTTGACTTCGTCGAGAGAAATCGAATCATAGTCTTCCATGATGAGTTTTTCAAAGATGTTCTCGTCGAAGTCCGCCGCCGCTTCGAGCATTTTGATGCGGTATTCTTCTGCAAGTTCTTTGTACTCTGCAGGAATTTCTTTCGCGTAGAACGTTACGCCTTTATCCTTTTGATCGAAGTAGAACGCATGCATCGTAAGCAAGTCGATGACTCCTTCGAACTCGGACTCTTTGCCGATCGGCAACGTGATGGGAACGGCGTTTGCATTCAATCTTTCACGCATCATCTTGACTGCGTTGAAGAAATCTGCACCGTTGATATCCATCTTATTGACGAATGCGATTCTGGGCACTTTGTACGTGTCTGCCTGACGCCACACGTTTTCGGACTGGGGTTCTACACCGCCCTTTGCGCAAAACACAGCAACCGCTCCGTCCAACACTCTAAGGCTACGTTCGACTTCAACCGTGAAGTCAACGTGACCGGGAGTGTCGATGATGTTGATTTGATGTCCCTTCCACACCGCCGTCGTTGCCGCTGACGTAATCGTGATACCCCTTTCACGTTCCTGCTCCATATAGTCCATGGTTGCGGAACCGTCGTGAGTCTCGCCGAGTTTTCTGTTTACGCCGGTGTAGTAGAGAATACGCTCAGTCGTCGTGGTTTTGCCGGCATCGATGTGTGCCATTATGCCGATATTCCTCACCTTATCAAGAGCATATTTTCTAGACATAAATTACCACCTATAATGTGCAAACGCCTTGTTTGCTTCTGCCGCACGATGCATTTCGTCTTTTCTCTTGACTGCGCCGCCGGTCATGTTGTATGCGTCCATAAGTTCGCCCGCAAGTCTTGCGTCCATAGTCTTTTCGCTTCTCTTTCTTGCGAAAGTCACGATCCAACGAATTGCAAGAGTTTGTCTGCGTTCGGGACGAATTTCCATCGGGACTTGGTAGGTAGAACCACCCACACGTCTCGCTTTGACTTCGAGCATGGGCATTGCGTTTTCAAGCGCTTTGTTGAAAACGTCCATTGCGTCGACGCCGAGTTTGTTTGCTGCTATATTGAAAGCCTCGTAGACGATCGTTTGTGCCGTTCCTTTCTTTCCGTCGAGCATGATTTGGTTGACGAGCTTGGTCACAACCTTGCTGCCGTATACGGGATCGGGCAAAACGTCTCTTTTAGGCACGCCACTTCTTCTTGGCATATTAACCTCCTAAAATGAATACATTCGAAAAAATTATTTTTTGGGGCGTTTCGCACCGTATTTGCTTCTTGCCTGACCGCGTTTTGCAACGCCTGCCGTATCAAGAGCACCACGGATAATGTGATAACGCACACCAGGCAAATCCTTGACTCTGCCGCCTCTGATGAGAACCACGCTGTGTTCTTGCAGATTGTGACCTTCGCCGGGGATATAAACAGTTCCTTCCATACCGTTGACCAAACGCACTCTTGCGATTTTACGAAGAGCGGAGTTCGGCTTCTTCGGGGAAGTTGTCGTGACGCTCAAGCAAATACCGCGTTTTTGCGGGCATTGGTCCATGATAGGCGTCAATGACTTCTTAACCTGTTTTTCTCTGCCTTTTCTGATAAGTTGATTGATAGTTGGCATTATTGTTCCTCCTGTAAGATTTTTCGAATGTACCTGCAACCCAACAGGTGCAATCAAGACTCTATGCCTTCGCTTCGGTGATACCAACAACCGCGGCTGCAACTTCCACTCCCGCCAGTTCCCCCAGCCTCTTCTTTGAAGCGGCAAAGGTCACGTCCACGCGACGAGCGTTTGCTGCGGCAACGATTTTGCGTCTCAGTTCCGCATCGGCGTCCAACGCTACGATCACACACCTGACGGTAGAGTTGGATATTCCCTTCAAAACCTGCTTGGAACCGACAACTTTTGAAGAGTTTGTAAGCATTTGTTCAAGTTTTTCTTTGTCCATAACTTTTTGCACACTAAAAAACTGCTTACGGCTTTCGTAAGCTTTTATATCTTATCAATATTCCGCATCAATGTCAAACGAAAAACCAAAAGAAATCGAAAATTTTTATATAATATATATTTATAACAAGATATAGTCGCACGGGCGCGCTTTACACACAACGCGCACACCGCACGCACAGTTTATTGTTTGCCGGCAAACAACAAAAGCCGTCATCGCGGCAACGGCATCGCTTGCTTGGCACAATTAATAATGAATAATGAATAGTTGCGGAAGGCGAAGCCTTATCCGAAAGCCTATTCGGAGTGTACTTATAAACGTAATGTGCATATTTAGAGTGAGCGTTCGCAAGGCGAACGCCGAGATAAGCGCCGAGCAAGACGGTTGTACAAGTGAGCAAGCGCGTGTTGTTCTTTGCACTTGCGAACGAGTGGCATAACAAGAGTACGATACTTTTCTATGCGAGTGCCGCCTGTCTTCCCCGCGAGCGACGGACAGTGTTGTAGAGAAAGACCTTTATACGAGTGGTGGAAGAAATACCGGCGCGGTCCGGAAAGATGGGGTGTTCTATTTAGGGTTTTACACGCAAAACTTTTGTAGAGCCGTGAATAAATACTTATCTGGCGCAAAAGTTTGATTTTTCGCTACGCTAGATCCTTCGACTTCGCTACTCGCAACTGCTATGCTTGCGCATAGAACCTACGGTTTTGCCTTTTTCAAAGGCGTTGCTACGTGAATACATACGCTACGCAACCCTTGCAAGCAAGTTGCTCCGCTTTGCATTGACGCAATGACAGAATTTTTTGTTGCGCCCGTAACGTCACTCATTCGTTGCATTCTTATACCCCCGCTCTGCTCTTTCGTTACGTTCTTATACTCTCCTACACACACGCTTGGCCAAAGAATCAAGCAGAGCGAAAAGAAAACGCATTATTGACGACACGTGAGCATAAGATTGCATAAGGTGAAAAATGGACAATAAAAAAGAAATTATCGTATTGAGTGGCGGCGGACACAAAGGAATGGTCAAATATCAGAGCGTACCGGGGCAAAACATTGTCAAAGGGTCTTGCAATCTAGACTTCAGACCGAGCAATGCAAAGTTGTATCTCGTAAGCAATGAAATTGCAGAAATAGCACTTTACAACTCTAATACGGCTTTTGAAGTGCCGTTTCGCGCAAATTTCGATGTTTCGTGCGTTGTACGTTCAAGTGCATTGATTATGTTCGGCGGACACGGGGCAAAGAGCAAAACGCTTGCGGAAATAGATGAATACAACAAGCAAAAAGCCGTCGAAAAGATAGCGAAAAAGCATGTCGAAACGCTTGAAGAAGACACCAAAAAAACGTCGTTTCACGACACGTCGAATATCGTAAAAACGGGTGCGGAAACCATTAAAAACTTATCGTTTACAAACGAGTGGACAAAATACGACGGCAACAATTTTTATTATGCGGTAAAGCCGCAGATTGACGAATTGTTCGTGTGCCATCCAAGCGAAAAAGCACTTGACGAAGCAGTTGAAAACTCCAAATGGGTGCGCGTCGAAACATCCGACGGATACTACGTCGTCGGCTTGCTTTTCAACGAAAAAGAGCCGTCTTTTATCTGTTACGGAGTGCCGTCAAAAGACAAGACCTCACCGCCCGACGAACTCGAAAACGCTTGCGTCTGGCTCCCCTTGCCCGACGGTGAAAACGGCTATTGGGTGATATATCAATCCGCAAGAAACGGAAGCATAGTCAAATAATAAAAGCCGTCACCGCAATGACGGTTTTTTAATGAATAATGAACAATGAAAAATTGCGGAAGGCAAAGCCTTATCCTAAACTTCTTCGAAGCGCACTTATAAACGGTATTTGTTTATTCGGAGCGTGGAGTCGCAAGGCGACGACCGCATCGAGCGTCGGACTTGACGAATAGTACAAGTGAGCAAGCGAGCGTTGCTTCTTTCGCTTGCGAACGAGAGACATAATAAGAGAAATGACGCAAGTTATGTCTCGACCGAGTGTGTCCCCCTGCTACGCAGTCGCCGTGGGTTCCCTTTCAAGGGGGAACGGCGATGGGGGAAACAGATGACGAAGGGGGAAGTTGCAATTAAAGTACACGTCGCGAAACTTTTGTAAAGCACAGAAAAATCAACACTATAAAAGAACGGCACGCATTCTTGCGTGCCGTCCGTAAACTTGCGTATCCTTTATCATAAAAACTGCGATATTTAAATGAAGAATAAGAAAGAGCCGCACTAGCGGCAATCCTAACGTACTATGCAATTGACGAGAAGTGCGGCTCTGCCGAAGTTTTTCGCTAAACAGTCAGTTTTGGGGTGCGGGTGTCCCGCCCTAAACCACCAAGCCGACAATCTTGCGAAATTGCGGCAGGAGTTTTTGTCCGTGATTGAACTGATAGTAAAGATTTTCGGCGCGGTTAGCAAAATAAAAATCAACGCTATAAAAGAACGGCACGCATTCCTGCGTGCCGTCCGTAAACTTGCGTTGATTTTTATTTAAGTTCGGAGAAGTACTTGATAGTACGAACCATTTGAGAAGTGTAGCTGTTCTCGTTGTCGTACCAGGAAACCACTTGAACTTGGGTGTTGCCGTCTTCCATAGGAGCAACCATGGTTTGCGTTGCATCGAAGATAGAACCGAAACGGCTGCCGATGATGTCGGAAGAAACGATTTGGTCGGTGTTGTAACCGAAAGATTCGGTTGCTGCCGCTTTCATTGCTGCGTTGATTCCTTCAACCGTTGCTTGACCTTTAACGACTGCCACGAGAATGGTGGTGGAACCGGTCGGGGTCGGCACGCGTTGTGCAGAACCGATGAGTTTGCCGTTGAGTTCGGGGATAACGAGACCGATTGCTTTTGCAGCGCCGGTGCTGTTGGGGACGATGTTGATTGCTGCCGCGCGGCTTCTTCTCAAATCGCCTTTTCTTTGCGGACCGTCAAGGGGCATTTGGTCACCGGTGTATGCGTGAACGGTGGTCATGATACCGCTCATGATAGGAGCATACTTGTTGAGTGCTTTTGCCATAGGTGCAAGGCAGTTGGTGGTGCAACTTGCAGCGGAGATGATGGTGTCGGTCGCTTTGAGCGTGGTGTGGTTGACGTTGTAAACGATGGTGGGAAGGTCATTGCCTGCGGGAGCAGAGATGACAACCTTGCGTGCGCCTGCGTCGATGTGTGCTTGTGCTTTTGCTTTTGAAGTGTAGAAACCGGTGCATTCCAAAACGACGTCGACACCGAGTTCGCCCCACGGAAGTTCTGCCGCCTTTGCTTTTGCATAGATGGTGATCTTCTTTCCGTCGACGACGATGTAACCGTCTTCTTTCACAGTGCCGTCTTCGTTGAGAACTGCTTCACAACTTTCGACCGTGTGAGAATTTGCATAGTTGCCTTGAGTTGAATCGTACTTCAAGAGATGTGCGAGCATTTTGGGGCTGGTAAGATCGTTGATTGCCACGATCTCATAACCTTCTGCGCCGAACATTTGTCTGAACGCGAGACGTCCGATACGACCAAAACCGTTGATAGCGACTTTTACGTTTGCCATTATAAGTTCCTCCATAAAGGTGTATTCCATATTCGATTGAAAGATAAATATTTTTTCAACCGTGATTATTTTACAATTATTATAAAAAATATGCAACTATAATTTGCGTATTTTTTTATCGACATACGCTTACCTGCCGTTTTATGCCGCAAAAATCGGCGATTTTTGTACGTTTGCATGAAAAAAGCGTCATACGACGCTCTTTCAATCGGCAAGAAACGTTATTCTGCCGTAAACTACTATGCTCATAAAATCAACGAGCCATATAAACGGGAAAAGCCCGATGCACAAAATCCCCGCAATAAGAGTGGATATACATCTCGTCTCGAAAAATTTTGCAACGCGGTATACGCTTGCAAAAGCCCACCCCATGAAAAATTCCCATAGAACCTTCTGCCATAACGGTCTTCTGTCAAAGCGTCCGGTGTAAGAGATTTTTTCGTTGAGAGCAGGCTCGACGGGCAACTGCACGTAAAAAGTGCTTCCCTTTCCCTTTTTGCTGCTGACGTATATCGTTCCGCCGTGTTCCGACACGATGCCTTTCACGACGTAGAGTCCCACGCCCTGACTGTTGCCGCTAGAACGGGACTTGTCTTCAGTGTAAAACTGGTCGAATATAAGCGGCTGACTTTCTTTCGAAATGCCGATGCCGTGGTCCTGCACGCAAATAACGAGTTTTTTACCCCACCTGTGAAAACGCACTTTCACCGTAGAGCCTTCGGGCGAATACTTCACCGCGTTGGACACGAGATTTTGCATAACTCGTTCCATTTGCTGTTCGTCGGCGCGTATACGCTCGCTCGGAATTTTGCCGACTTTCAGTTTTATGTTTTTGCTCTCGGCAAGCGGACAAACCTTTTCCATAATTTTGCCGAAAAGCACGCGCGAATCGTGCAAAAATTTGTGTGCGCCTTCCTTTTCGAGTTGCTGATGAGACGACTCCACGAGCGCGATGACCATGTCGTTCATCTGTTGCGTTTTTTGCAAAATCAGCGCGGGATAATCCTTGTCGTCCATGCCGTCGCTTATGCACTCGGCATACCCCGAAATGATAGAAAGCGGCGTCTTCATATCGTGCGCAACCGCCGCAATGGATTTGTTCGTTCTTCTTGAAAACTCCACTTCGCTGTCGGCAAGATTGAGCATCGTAAGGCGCAACGTTTCAAGACGCTTTGCAATGGCGTGATAGACCCCGACACCGTCAAGTTCAACGGGCGTGTAAAGGTCTCCGTCCTGAAAACGCATAAGCGTTCTTTCGATTTTTACAATCTGCTTTCTTTTCATATTCAAGTCTTTATCTTTATATTTTAATGTTATAAAGTGCCGATTCGGATATTTATGATAAATCCGACTTCTGCCAAACGACACGTTTACATACTATGAGATTTGTATATTTCATAAGTCCTTATTGCAAATTTTGCAATCGGATTTTCAAATCAGTCTTGCCACTTATAGCCCAAGCCCCACACGGTTACAACGTTTGAAACACCCACTTTTGCGAGTTTGTCGCGAAGACGCGCAATCGTCACCGCAACCGTGTTTTCGTCTATATATTCGTCAATTCCCCACACGTCGTCTATGATCTTTTGCTTGGGCATAATCTGATTTTCGTGAAGAGTGAGATAGTCGAGAATCTTAAACTCTTTTGCGGTGAGATTGAGCGGTTCTCCGTCAACTTTGACTTCGTATCTTGACGACGAAATCATAAGGTTTCCGTAATGACGGTCTTCTTGCAAATTTGCCGTGTTGAACTCGTAGTATCTGCGAAGTTGCGCCGCTACTCTCATGACCATTTCCTTGAAAGAAAACGGCTTCGTTATATAGTCGTCCGCACCCAAATCGAACATTCGTGCCTTGTCTTCTTCCGCGACCTTTGCCGACACGACTATTATCGGCATGTTCATCGTTTTTCTGAGCGTCTCGCACACCCGGTATCCGTCCGCACCCGGCATCATTATGTCAAGCAACGCAATGTCGGGGTTTATCTCTTTTGCCATCGCAAGAGCCTGCAATCCGTCAAACGCCTGATACACTTCGTGTCCCGCCTTGACAAGATAACTTTTCATCATATCGGAAATTTCGACGTTGTCTTCCGCAATCAATATCTTTCTCATTTTTGTCTCCTTATTCCCATTGTACACCATATTTTCTCATTTTTCCATATCGGAAGCGATTTTTTCTTGCGCTTTTTTGAAATATCTCTCATACGCTTTCTTGCAATACCACGCATGTTTGTCGACTTCCTTTTCGGTAGGTTTTTCAAAAGAATACTTTCCGTTGACTCTCCAACCGTTGAGCATGCCTATATCGAAAGCGTCTTTGGGACAGTTAAATGAACATCTCGTACACATAACGCAGTCTCTACCGAAACGGAATTTGCCGTTTTCGTCAATCTTTATGTTATTTTCGGGACAATTCTTCACGCAAAGTCCGCATCTGACGCATTTGTCTTCGTCCACCTTGAACAATCTGCCGTTCACTTTCATTGCAGGATGCTCTATGCGCACCACCCATGCCACAAGCGCACCAAACGGGACTTTTTTGAGTTTATGCACTTTTCCCGCGAGCACTTCTCTCGCTTCTATCGGTGCAAGTGCTTTAAGAGTTTCGTTCATATCGTACGCTCGTTCGTCCGTGTGTCGAAAGATCATGTTGTACGGCATGACGTAATGATACTCGCTGCCTGCAATGTATCCTTTTCTTCGCATAATCGAATTGAATTTTATCGACGAAATGTTATTGACTTTGAGCGGTTCGCCCGAAGTTTTGACAATAAAATATTCCTTTTTGCTCGTTTTGTCCGCATTGTTTGCGACAGGCAACTTCTTTGCAAGTTGTAAAAATATCTCGGGAGCGTTGAAACCGTGTATCGGATAGCCGAATCCCAACAAATCGAAATCGTTTGGATTCGGAAGATTTTCAAAGCCTTTCTTCACGTCGTAAACGGTCGTAGCAACTCCGTGTTTTTCAAATTCCGCCTTGTATATATTGCACGCCTTTTTCGTGTTTCCCGTGCCGGAAAAGACGTAGATTATCGCATTTTTCATTTTCTCTCTCCTTAAAACTGCGTGTATCTAGCATTGTGGTCTTTATCGTAGAAATACGTGCAATTCTCTCCCCTTGCGTGAGTGTCATACCACACCTGCGCGTAGAACGGCATAAACTTTGACAATCTGTCATAATCCCACGGCGAAGGTTGACAACATTCGGGGCACCAATGTCCTGCTTTGAGCACGCAATACGGAGATGCAAAGAAGCGATGTCCGTCGTGACATTCCCATTCGAGTTTCGTGTACATATCGCCTTTCGTCATGCTCTCGGACAAGCACTTTCCGCCGCGGAAAGCCGCCGCCTGTCTCATATCTTCTATGTCGAGTTCTTCATCGGGCTTCGTCTCGTCGTAGCCGTGATCGAGAATATATCCGTGTTCTTTGAGTTTCGTTATGTCACGCATATCGTCGTAATCGATGTCTCCGTCGGCAAGTTGTCCATGGCACAGAATCGGAAAATGCTCCCAATCTGTCGGCATACATTTTAGATTTTCCTTGCTCCCGAAAAACGCCTTAACCTTGCCCGCCTGCTTCGTGTTGACCCAGTATCTCGGCGCATTATCGTCTTTGAGAAGCCTTTCGATTGCAAGTTTGGACACGAGTTTTGACGGCACGATTCTTCCGAGCGTATAATAGCGGTGCTTTGAGAGAATCTCTTGCCAATAATCTTTCACGTCTTCGTGTTGAAAGTCGAAATAATCGTTGAGAATATGACTGTCCTGAAACCACATGCAGTGAAAATTGCGGATAGAATTCCATTGCGGTTTCATATATTTTTGCGCCGAACCGCCTATAATCTTGAATCCTTCGTCAAAAGTGTCGTAACCCGTAACTCTGTTGCACGCGCCGCCGCCTATGTTGTAGCACTTCTTCCAAAACTTGCTTTCGAGTTGTCCGCTTGCGTCTTTTTCGACGAGTCTGCGCATAAGAAGACCGCTGTCACGCGCTGTCACCCACTCTATCGGAGCGTTGAAACAGGTGTGGAACATCAGCCCGTCTTTCATGTTGTTGCTGAGCATTTTGGAGTGAAGCATACCCGTTTGACGAAGCACCGCCCAGTTGACGACGTCACTGTCGATTACGTATCTTTCTCCCTTAATTTTGCTTGCCGAATACTCGTCGTACGTGCTTGAAATGAGCGGATCTCCGACTCTTCCCCACGGGTGTTTGTAGTTGCGGTTTCCATAAATCGCAACCGTCGATATATGCACCAGTTTCGGCTGGTTTTCTTTTATTTCGCTCACCGCATCTACGATGTTTTTCGCACCGATACGGTTGCATCTGTCCGTCTCCACAGGATAGTGATCGGCAGTCGGCGGAATCACTGCCGCGAGATTGAGCACGTAATCGCTTCCTGCAACGAGTTTTCGGCAATCTTCCGTTTCGGCAATATCGCCGAAAACTATTTCGATACGCGCGCCGTATCTGCGCTTCCACACTTTTGCGTCCTTTTTTTCTCTATGCTCTTTAAGGAGCAAAACTTTTATCTTGTCTACGACGTCGCTCTGCATAAGCTGCGCCAACGTCTCAAGTCCCATATTTCCGCTCGCGCCGGTCAGCGCAACGACTTTTCCCATAAAACCTTCTCCTTTGTTTTATGGCTATATTATCTCACACTTCCGCCGCCCAAGTCTTGACAAATTCTTTACACTTTGCATAATATTCCGTCACAATCCGTCCAAATCCCGCAATTTTGTCAAACTTTTGTAAGAATTTACACTTCTCGCAATAGCAATAAAAATACCCCGCCGAACTTTTATGGGTTCAGTTGGGTACAACTTGACGAAGCGGTGACGTAGTTTTTTACAGTGACACCCAGTCTTGATTTTTGACTCACATATGCTATAATTAAAATATAAATTCAAGTCTAACAATGATGTATTAGGAGACAACTATTCTGCTAAACGAAACAGGATATAAGATGAAAGTATGATATTAAAATATAGAAAAGAATTAAAAGAATTGTCGAAATTTTCTACAAAGTATTATTCTTCCAATGGGAATGAATTAATCATCATCAAAGTAAATACAGAAGTCTATTTTGAGATATCTATCGAGTATACACAGATGGATTTAGTAATTGACGCCTATGGCTGTAGGTGCAATTACAAAAAAAACAATAGACTAAATTATATGGAAAAGGCGAAGATAGAAAATATTCTTTGTTCTTTATATGATAATCGCTTAAAGCTTAAGTATTTGGATTCTTTACTGATTGATGTGATAGAAAAAGATTTCCAAAATCTCTAATTTTCTTTATTGTTATGTCTATTGAAAAAACTGTTATGCGGTCTTTCATGGCAAACACCTGTTTTTGAGCATAGAAAAAGCCGAGCGATTAAACGCCCGGCAGTTTCTTCTTTTTGCTGTTCAAATCGACTTTTATGCCGAAATATTCGTTAGAAAAGAATAATACGAACTCTAACTTATCGTCAGGGTTCGTATTATTCCCTAATGGCGGAAGCGGTGGGATTCGAACCCACGAACGAGTTACCCCGTTACCGCATTTCGAGTGCGGGCCGTTATGACCACTTCGATACACTTCCAAATAGGTTTGTCGTTTTATGTGTTGCGAGGTGGGCATAATGGCACGCTGTGCGCATTGCCATGACCACTTCGATACACTTCCATTTGATTATTATGTTTGTGCGTGTTGCGTTGACACGCTTTCAACATATATTGCTCGGTTATTATAGTACACTTTTCGGTATTTTGCAACAAATTTTATCTCGTTGTTTCAAGGTCGCGGATTTTCGTGGCGTTTCGTGCTTGATTTTATCTTTAATACGGATTATTATTATAACATAACACTCAACAAGGACCGATATTTATGGATATTTGCAGTTTTTTGTCAAAATCATACACGGCGTACCATGCGGTGAGACATAGCGTTTTCATTCTTGAAAAGAACGGTTTTTGCGAACTCGATCTTGCGGATGCGTGGGAACTTCAAAAAGGCGGAAAATATTACGTCACCAAGAACGGATCTTGCGTGATAGCGTTTGTTGTGGGCGACAATTTTGCCTTCAACATCGCAGGAAGCCACACTGACTCGCCGTCTTTGCACGTCAAGGGCAACGAACTCGTCGACTCGTGCGAAGGCAAGCGCGTGAACGTGGAAAAATACGGCGGACTTATTCTTTACTCTTTTATCGACGCGCCGCTCAAAATCGCAGGCAGAATCATCGAAGAACACGACAGCAAACTCGTTCAAAAAGTGGTCGAAAGCGACTACTTCGTCACGATACCGTCCCTTGCGATACACCACAACCCCACAGTCAACGACGGATTCTCCGTAAGCGTGCAAAAGGATATGTTGCCGCTTTTGGGCGATGCCAAGGACGTGTATTCCACACTCACGAGCGAGAAAGTGGTTGACGCAGACCTTTACGTCGTGCCTGCCACCGAAGCGTACAAGAACGGCGCAAACGGAGAATTTATTTCGTCACCGCGCATAGACAATTTGACAAGCGTATACACTTCTCTGCTTGCTCTTTGCAATTGCACGCCGAAAAATATTGCTATCGCATGCTGTTTCGACAATGAAGAAATCGGAAGCGAAACAAAACAAGGCGCAAACTCCGCTCTGCTTGAAAGAGTGCTGAGAAAGATAACCCGCGCACTCAACAAGACGGAAGACGATTTTGTGTCCGCATGCGAAAACGGTTTTATTCTTTCCATAGACAACGCCCACGCCATACACCCTGCCTTCCCCGAAAAAATGGATCCAAAACAGAGAGTGTATCTCAACAAAGGCATCGTGATCAAGCACCATGTCAACTACGCAACGGACGGCCTGTCAAGCGCAATCGTCAAGACAATCCTTGACAAAGCGGGCGTTGAACGTCAAGACTACTGCAACCACTCCGACGTGCGTTGCGGCGGCACGATCGGGCTTATGACAAGCGCAAACTTGTCTATGAACGCGGCGGATATAGGTCTTGCACAACTTGCTATGCACTCGGCTGTGGAAACGGTGGGAGCAAAGGACATCGACAAAATGCACGACTGCGTCAAAGCGTTTTTCGAGACGAAATTTTCAAGAAACGGCAGCACGGTGACAATAGACTGATTTTGCGCAAATCAACGTTTTATCCGCACGATTTGAGCATATAAAATACATTTATTGCTATTTTTGCACAAAAATCAAACATCAAAAAAGACTTGCGATTGCAAGTCTTTTTTCTTGTGTGTGTTTTTTCATTCGGCAACATTTGCCGCTTGATTTGCTCCGTTTTTATTTGACGAATGCGCTGAACGCTTTGTGCGCCGTGTACAAATCCGCCTTGGAAATGAGTTCGTACGGAGCGTGCATGGAGAGCACGGGTACGCCCATATCAACGGTGTCGATGTTCATGTTGGCGATGAATTTTGCAACAGTTCCGCCGCCGCCGAGATCCACTCTTCCAAGTTCACCGGTTTGCCAAACGATGTTCTCTTTTGCAAAAACGCCACGCAAATATCCGATGTATTCCGCGCTTGCGTCGTTGCTGCCGGACTTGCCGCGTGCGCCCGTAAATTTGTTCATGGTCACGCCGCTGTTGACAAAGCCTGCGTTCATCTCTTCAAAAGCGGATGCGTATGCCGGATCGTAGCCTGCGGTGACGTCCGCCGAAATGCACTTGGAATGTTCGCGGAGCACGGACGGATTTACGCCATAACTCTTCGCGATTTCGTTGAGAAGGTCGTTTATAAGCACGCATTGCATGCCGGTGTTGCCTTCGCTGCCGATCTCTTCTTTGTCGGCAAGGATGCAAAGCACGGTTTGGTCGGTTTCGGTTTGAAGAGTTGCGGTGATTTCGGGATAGGTGCACACTCTGTCATCGTGGCCGTAACTTGCAACGAACGCTCTGTCAAATCCGACGTCTTTTGCTTTGACTGCCGGCACTGCTTCGAGTTCTGCGGAGATAAAGTCTTCTTCGGTCACGCCGTATTTCTCATTGAGAATTGCAAGCACGCCCTTCTTCACTGCGTCCTTGTCGTCGTCTTTGACAGGAATGCCGCCGACGAGAAGATTGAGATTTTCCGCGGGGAAACCTTCCGCAATGGTCTTCGTGACCTGTTCTTGAGAAAGGTGCGGAAGAAGGTCTGTGATGTAGAAGACGGGATCGGACTCTTCTTCGCCCACTCTGACGGTGACTTTGCTTCCGTCTTTGAGCGCGATTACGCCGTGAAGCGCAAGCGGAATGGTGAGCCATTGATACTTCTTGATGCCGCCGTAATAGTGCGTCTTGAGATATGCAAGACCTGACTTTTCAAAAAGCGGAACTTGTTTTAAGTCAAGTCTCGGGCTGTCGACGTGCGCAACGAGAATGCGAACGCCATTCTTTGCAAGGTCTGCCGTGCCTGCTCTCAAAATGAACAAGCCTTTGCCGCGATTGTTGTAATAGAGTTTGTCACCGGCGCTGATTTTGTCACCGAGAACGTAGGGCTTATAACCCGCTTTTTCGACTATTTCGACGGATTCCGCCACGACTTCTCTCTCGGTTTTTCCGTTATCGAGAAACTTTTTGTAGCCTTGTGCATAATCGCTGATGGCGGTGAGTTCTTTCTCATCAGCCAAAGCGTATGCGTTTTGTCTTTTGTAGGTGAGTTCCATAGAAAATCCATCCTTATGAGTTGATTGACACAATTATACCACACCCCCGCCAAAAAGCAACTTTTTTGAATATCGCCAAACAAAAAACGCCCGATTTGAGCGTCATTTGCGTTTTCAAAACCAATATTCAAAATCACTTTCTGCCAACAAGCTCATCGAGCGACACGTCAAAGATGTCGGCAAGTTTGATAAGCGTATAGATGTCGGGCGTGCTGTATCCGTTCTCATAGTTGGACACAAGACTTTTCTTTCCGCCCAAAATCAAAGCAAGGTCACCTTGCGTCATGCCGAGCATTTTTCTCAACGCTTTGATATTTTCACCTATTTCGTTTTTCATATTGACAATGGTACAAGTTTTTTGTACAATATGTATAAAAGTACAAGTTTCTTGTATTTATTAACCTTTTAAGGGAGTGTTTTTTATGAAAAACAAACTTACGTCAGGGCTTTTTGCTCTTTTTCTCGGCGGAATAGGCGTTCACAAGTTTTATCTAGGTCAGACAACTGCCGGCGTGTTGTATTTGTTGTTTTCATGGACGGGAATACCTGCTATTCTCGCACTCATCGATGCAATAATTTTGCTCACGATGTCAGATGAAGATTTCAACGCAAAATACAATCAACAAGCGCAAACTGCCAATCAACAACCAAAATATCAACAACAAGACCAGCCCAAATACGAGCCGGTGCAACCTGCTGCCGCCCCGCAAGCAGAATCGAAAGACGTGCAAAGCGTTGCGGAAATTCTCATCAATTACAAAAAATTGTTGGACGACAACGTCATCTCTCAAGAAGAGTTTGATATGGTGAAGCACAAAATATTGTCGGCAAAGGGGTAATATCGTGAAAAAAGCATCCAAAATTGTTGCAATTTGTTTGATACTTTGCTCTATTGCCGCTTTTGTCGTGGGGCTTGTCGGCGGCATAGGTATTTGCCGTGACACTTCACAATACAGAACATATGATCCTTCTAGAGGGGCTTTTGTTTGGAACGCATTATCACACACTTATGAAGGCACAATTGCTCTTATGGGAACATTCCTGATCATCGTTGCAATTGTTTTCTTTATTTTGACATTCGCTGTCGACAAAAAACATGCTTTTTTGTTTTCAATCGGCTCTGCAGCATCGCTGTTCATTTCCACAACAATGCAACTTTTTGCGGCACAGTACTATTTATCGTATGATAAGTTTAGTTTTCAATACGATATAGTATATATTGCTCGCGATTGGTACAACAACTCTTTGGCAAGTGGCATTATCTGCGCGATTTTGCTTGTGTTCACCATTGTATTTCTAATTGTCAATGCGGTTTTGTCTACGAAGCCATTAGAAGTCGCGCCGACAAATAATCAGCAAAAATCCATTCAACCCACATTTTCAGTTGCGCAAACCATATCTACCCCGGCACTGAGTTTTGAAGAAGGTATGGCGCAAATCAACTATTTTTATGAGCTTTTTGCAGCAGGCATACTCACAGAGCAAGAGTTTGCAGACCAAAAAGCACGGATATTCTCGAACATGGGAATAGAAAAACGATAACAGGAGAAAATCATGAAAGAAAAATTTAGACTTATTTGTATACCCATTATTATCTTATCTACCATCGCATTTTTGACAGGGATAATCCTTGGAATCGAATATAGTGTTGATGAATTTCTTATCGGTGGATGCTTGATGATAATATCGATTATATTCACAATAAGTGCTATGTTGACCAGTCCACTGGTCTCAATCGGCGCAATTGTCGTCAACTCCGTTTGTAACTTATTCTTGGGATATTTCGGAGTTTTCACAACGGTAGCATCGGCATTGTCTATCATCTATGTATGCTATGGCGTATGTCAAAAGTATTCAATATCGAAAGTTGCTCCGACACAGTTTGTCGCAGCGTCATCAGCCCCAAACAACACAAACAACATGGCAGCCACAAACAATACGCCAAATTTGTCAAAGCTGATGGATTTTTCTCAAGAACTTCAACAATTCAAATATCTCTTGGACAACGGTATTTTGACCGAAGAAGAATTTGCCGAACAAAAGGCAAAAATCATGAGAAAATATGGTGTTGCAACAGCAAATAAAGCACCTAAAAACATTGCAATTAACATTGTTGGCGCTCCACAAATCGCAATCGATGGTGACTATGATATGGGTGCACTCGTTTTGACACTTCTCGGACGCTCGTTTGCATTCAAGAGCAAAGAGACACAAACCGTTGCAATGAGAGGCACTTTCATTTTTGATAAGAACACTCGCAGTTTGACCTTGTTCAAGACCGACAACACCATGATAAAAATGTCCGTAAATCAAGACGGCAATCTCGTCTCGCCAAACGGAACAGTATACACAAAAATTCACTAAACGTGTCAAAAACCGCAAAAGTCGCTCGCATGGGTGACTTTTGTTTTACTTGGCGAGATTTTGTGGTATAATAGGTTCAACAAACTTTTGAAGGTGAACGATATGATTATCGATGAAAGACAACAAAAATTGGCTGAAAATCTCGTCAACTACTCCATCCACGTCGGCAAAGGCGACAAGGTGTGGATTGACGCGATCGGTTGCGGCGAGCAATTGCCTGCTTGCATCATTCGCGAAGTGTACAAAGTGGGCGGTATCCCATTTCTCAACGTAATTGACAAGAGACTCGAACGCGAGATCTTGATGGGAGCAACGCCCGAAATGCTGGATATGTGGGCAAAACGCGACGCCGATTTTATGGACAAAATGGACTGCTACATCGGCATACGCGGCGGAGACAACAGCTATGAATTGTCCGACGTACCCGAAAGCATTATGCAAGAATACGACAAGCGATACGGCATCCCCGTGCACAGCGACAGACGCGTGGCGCACACTCGTTGGGTGATTTTACGTTACCCCACACCCGCAATGAGCCAGCTCGCCGGCATGAGCACCGAAGCCTTTGAAGACTACTTCTTCAAGGTGTGCTGTCTTGACTATAAAAAGATGAGCGATGCGATGAATCCGCTGGTTGATCTGATGAATAAGACGGATAAAGTGCGGATTCTTGCAAAAGACACCGATTTGACCTTCTCTATAAAAGGGATACCTGCAATCAAATGCGACGGGGCTTGCAACATCCCCGACGGCGAAGTCTACACCGCTCCCGTCAAGGACAGCGTCAACGGCGTGATAAGTTACAACGTGCCGTCCATCGAAAACGGATTCCGTTTTGAAAACGTGCGCCTTGAATTCAAGGACGGCAAAATCATCAAAGCAACCGCCAACAACTCCGACAAAGCCAACGCTCTTTTCGACACCGATGAAGGCGCAAGATATGTCGGCGAATTTGCACTCGGCGTCAACCCCTATGTCACAAAAGCAATCGGCGATATTCTCTTTGACGAGAAGATAAGCGGCTCGTTCCACTTCACCCCCGGTTGTTGCTATGACGACGCGCCAAACGGCAATAAGAGCGCAGTCCACTGGGATTTGGTTCTCTGTCAAACACCCGAGTTTGGTGGCGGCGAAATCTGGTTTGACGATGTTCTCGTGCGCAAAGACGGACGTTTCGTACTACCCGAACTCTTTGGCTTAAATCCCGAAAATCTTATGTAACTTTCAAAGCCACGGCAATTTGTGCCGTGGCTTTTCAATTAATAACGAATAATCAACAATGAATAATTGCGACAAGGCGCAGAAAAGTTTATCGTTTCATTCTCACGAGACCGACACGCTTTCGTGCGCTATTAAAAGGTTCTTTGGTGGTTGCGCCCGAAAGAAAACTTATTTTAAGCGTCCTTATTAAGGGTATATGCACATTCGAACCGTACTTATAAACGGACTGTGTAACTTAAAAGACGGAACTTCGAGCCGCAACGGCGGCGAGCCTTTGAGCGCCGAACTTACGTCACACACAAGCCCTATTGCAACGATTGCAACAACAAGTTACAACCGTTTGCATTTTGGTCTTGGTGTTCCTTTATCCCACGCGCCAAAAAACTGCTCTTTCATCTTATAACTCAAACACAAGTTCGCTTGTTTTTGACGCGCGGGAACCCTTGTGTGTGAAGTACAAGCGACTGCGCCGTATTGTTGGCTACTGCCTGGCGCACAAAGCGCAGTGGCATAATAAGTGAACGATACCTATTTATGTGAGTGCCGAGTTCCCCTTCTGCGAGCGATGTTTTGTTGGGTAGAGAAAGTATTTTGTTCGAGCAGTAGGGGAAAGCCCGAAGGGAAGGGGTAATGTTGCATTAAAAGTGCACAACGTAAATCTATTATAAGATTTATTCAACTTATTATATATGACTAACGCCACAAAGCAGATGAAGAACAAGAAAACACCCCATATTCAGCAACCCTAATGTACTTACGTACATGAGTTGATGAATATGGGGTGTTGCCGAAGTTATTCGCTATTTGACGGCTTATGCTTTGTGGTCGCAACCAAGAACGTCCACAATCTTATGCTTAACAACTTCTCTCACCGCATCTCTTGCCGGTCCGAGATATTGACGCGGATCGAAGTGAGACGGATTGAGTGCGAAGTGTTCGCGGATTGCGCCGGTGACTGCGAGACGCAAGTCGGAGTCGATGTTGATCTTGCAGACTGCCATGGACGCTGCTTTGCGGAGCATGTCTTCGGGGACGCCTTGTGCGCCGGGCATGCTGCCACCGTATTGATTGACCTTTGCAACGAGTTCTTGCGGGACGGAAGATGCGCCGTGAAGAACAATCGGGAATCCGGGAAGACGTCTGCCGACTTCTTCAAGGATGTCGAAACGAAGTTGGGGTTGACCTTTGAACTTGTATGCGCCGTGGGACGTGCCGATTGCGATTGCAAGAGAGTCGACACCGGTCTTTTCGACGAATTCCTGAACTTGATCGGGATCGGTGAACGCTGCGTCTTTTGCGGAAACGTTGACTGCGTCTTCGATGCCTGCGAGTTTGCCGAGTTCCGCCTCGACAACTACGCCGTGGTCGTGTGCGTATTCAACAACTTGCTTTGTGATGCTGATATTTTCTGCGAACGGATGTGCGCTTGCGTCGATCATGACGGAAGTGAAACCGCTGTCCACACAGTCTTTGCAGAGTGCAAAACTGTCGCCGTGGTCAAGGTGCAAGCAGATAGGAAGACCGCTGGTTTCCACCGCTGCTTCAACCATCTTTGTGAGATAAGTGGTGTTTGCGTACTTTCTTGCGCCGGAAGACACTTGAAGAATGAGCGGGGCTTGTTCTTCGGTTGCCGCTTCAACGATACCTTGGATGATTTCCATGTTGTTGACGTTGAATGCACCGATTGCATAACCGCCTGCATACGCTTTTTTGAACATTTCGGTTGTAGTTACTAATGGCATTGTATTTGCCTCCCAAAATTTTATTTCGCCCATATTATACAACCTATCAATGAAAAACACAACCGTTTATTATCAAATGGTTGTGTCATTGAAAAGCGGCATAATCAAATGGGGTCGTCTTTGTCGACGACGTTTTTGTTTCGTTTTTCGTCTTTGCCGATGACGATGTGCGTATCGCCGTTTTCGTCGACATATTCTTTTTTTATAAGCACTTTTCCGTCTTCGGCGGCTTCTTTTTTGAGCACAGCGAGTTCGTATTCGCTCTTATTGTGGTATTTTTCGAGTTCTTCTCTCTCCTTGCGTTCTTTGCGTTTGTTGCGCGTGAAATACAGCGTCACGGCGATTGCGATTGCAAGAATCACAAATCCGTAAAGAAACACGTCGGCGTATTGCTGCGGAATGAACCACGCAATCATCGTGAGAACAAGTCCTGCGATTATATTGCCGAAAAACACGGCAAGAGACGCTTTCCACACGGGGAAATCGAGAAAACTACCCACGCACGACCCCGTCCATGCGCCCGTCATAGGAAGCGGTATCGCAACGAATATGAAGAGCCCGAGAAACTTCTTTGCGTCCGTAGGAAGCGGTTTGCGTGGCTTGCGTTTCTCTTCTTTTTTCGCAATTTCTTCGGCATTATAGGCACTTTCCGCCCTATCCTGTATGTTCGCTTCCATGTTTTTGGCGATTTTTGAAAACCATTTCGTACGGCGAAGTCTACGAAGAAGCGGTCTCGTTATCAAAATAAGCGGCAGTATGACCGTGGTCGAGCCTGCTATACAGCAAAGCATTCCCAGCATCATTTCGCCTATCGTGTCGAACATATACGGCATCGTCAAAATAGCCCCGCGCAATTCGACTATGGGTATAATAGAAATCACGTAGAGCGTCAGGTAGGGATTGCCTATTGCATTGCTGATTTGATTGATAAGGTCTTGTATCATATAGACTCCGCTTTCATACAAAGTATACGTGACGGCGAGATTTATGTCAAGGCGATTTGACGGATACGCTTGCAAATCCCGTGCGATTTATTTATAATTTTGTCACAATAATATGCCATATCGGGAGCGTTTTATGCAAAAAATTCTCAGCGCAATGAGACGCGCAATCATAGACTACGACATGATTCAGGACGGGGACAGAGTTTTCGTCGGACTTTCGGGCGGAAAAGACAGCACGTTGTTGCTCACTGCTCTTGCCGCTTATCGTCGTTTTTCTCCGCAAAAATTCACGCTCGAAGCAATCACCATAGATATGGGCTTGAAAGATACTAAACAAGAAGAACTCGACGCCCTTATTGCGCATTGCAAAAATCTTGACGTTCCGCACCAGCTCGTCAAAACCGATATTGCGGAAATCATATTCGATGCACGCAAAGAGTCAAATCCGTGTTCACTGTGTGCGAAAATGAGACGTGGCGCACTCAACGACGAAATCTCGAAACTCGGTGGCGGAAAACTTGCACTCGGTCACAACGCGGACGACGTTGCGGAAACCATGCTGCTGTCATTGCTTTACGAAGGCAGGTTCTCTTGCTTTCCGCCGACCGCACACATGGAACGCTCGGACGTCACGCTCATTCGTCCATTTATTTATCTCGAAGAATACGACATAAAAAGTGCCGTAAAACGACTTGATTTGCCCATCGTCAACAATCCTTGCCCTATGAACCATCACTCACAGCGCGAATATATGAAAAATCTTATCAAGACCATTTGCAAAGATGTTCCGTTTGCAAAACAGCGTATACTCGGTGCAATATACCACCCCGAACGCAACAATCTTTGGCAAAAACCGAACAAAGAAAATTAGTTTTTATTCACAAAACGAACACCGAAACGTTTCAACCGTCTATACAAAAAATGAAAAACGCCGAGCGGATATAAAATCCTTCGGCGTTTTTCGAATGTTGTCAATCTTTCGATTAGATCAATTTAAGGATGCAAGTCTCTGCTGCGTCACCGCGACGGGTGCCGGTCTTGAGAATGCGGGTGTAGCCGCCACCTTGTCCGAGCTCGTTCTTGCGAGCGTCGTACTTGGGTGCATATTCTTTGAACATCTTCTCGATAAGGGGATGCTTTGTGTCCTTGATACGTGCTTTGTACGCGCTCTTGGATTCTTTTGCGCCCTTGATTTCTTGAAGGTCCACGAGTTCAGCCATAAGTCTACGACGAGCTGCGAGTTTCTTTGCTCCGTCGTTGGTGAACACGACTTCTTTCTTTGCGCCCTTCGCATCGGTGACGGTCTTTGTGACCTTCACGTCGTCTTGATAGGCTCTCATTGCGATAGTGATATATTTTTCAGCAAGGCTTCTTACCGCTTTTGCACGATCAACCGTCGTTTCGATTTGACCATACCAGAGAAGTTCGGAAACCTGATTTTTGAGCATAGCCATTCTTTGGTCTGTGCGTTTTCCTAATTTAGACATTTTGTTCCTCCTGTGCTCTTAGTCCTCTTGGGCTTTCAAACCAAGTCCAAGGTCCTCGAGTTTCTTGACGACTTCTTCGAGTGATTTTCTGCCAAGGTTTCTCACTTTGAGCATATCGTCTTCGGTACGCTTCGTGAGATCTTCGACTGTGTGAATGTTTGCACGTTTCAAACAGTTGTATGAACGCACCGAAAGGTCGAGATCTTCGACGGACATTTCGAGCACTTTCACTTTGCTGTCGGTCTGCGGTTCGACGAGAATGGACTTGTCGCCCATATTTTCGACGAGATCGACGAAAAGTTTGATGTGGTCATTCATGATTTTTGCGGCAAGCGACGTGATTTCTTTTGCGGAAGTCGTACCGTCGGTTGTCACTTCAAGCGTAAGTTTGTCAAAATCGATGCTTTGTTCGACACGAGTGCTTTCAACAGCATAGTTGACTCTTACGACGGGTGTGTAAATAGAATCGATTGGAATATAACCGATGAGTTCGTGATGGTCTTTGTTTTGCGCTGCGGGGACATAACCTCTGCCGCAGTCCACAAAAATAGACATATCAATCTCAGCGCCCTCGTCCAAAGTGCAGATGATTTGGTCGGGATTCATGACTTCGATGCCGGTTGCGCATTGAATGTCACCTGCAGTGACAGCACCGACGGTGTTTGCATAGAGTTTGCACTCTTGCTTGCCGGCGGTTTCGAGACTGCTTATTGCTTTGAAACGAACAGTTTTGAGGTTGAGGATGATTTCAGTCACTTCCTCTTTTACGCCCTTGATTGTGGAGAATTCGTGATCTACTCCCGCAATCTTGATGCCGACAGCCGCAGCACCCGGAAGTGCGGAAAGAAGAATACGACGCAGGCAGTTGCCGATAGTGGTGCCGAATCCGCGTTCAAGCGGCTCGACTACGAACTTGGCATAGTTTCTGCTTTCGTTCTCCGTGCAAGTTATCTTGGGACTTTTGATTTCCATCATAACTGTATCCTCCAATCAAATTATTTTGAGTACAACTCGACGATAAGGTGTTCTTGAATGTCAAGATCGATATCTTCTCTTTGGGGAAGAGCGACCACTTTGCCGGTCAAAGTTGCGTTGTCAAATTCAAGCCACTTAACAAGGCTGAGGTTCTTGGTTTCTTTGACTGCCGTCCAAAGTGCAGAATCTCTCTTGTTTTCTTTGACTGCGATAACGTCGCCTGCCTTTACGAGATAGGACGGGATATCGACTGTCTTGCCGTTGACGGTGATGTGACCGTGGTTGACGATTTGGCGAGCCATTGCTCTTGAAGTGCCGAGACCGAGACGATAAACGACGTTGTCGAGACGTCTTTCGATCAAGACGAGCATGTTGTCACCGGTGACGCCGCGCATTTCGGATGCTCTGTCATAGTACATCTTGAATTGCTTTTCGGTTACGCCGTAGTAACGTTTGGTTTTTTGTTTTTCGCGAAGTTGGATGCTGTATCCGCTTGCTTTCTTTCTTCCCTTGCCGTGATCCCCCGGAGGTGCATACTTGGTCAAGAGCGGGCATTTGGTGGAACCGCATTTTTCGCCTTTCAAATAGAGTTTGCAACCTTCGCGTCTGCAAAGACGGCAATCTGCTCCAGTATATTTAGCCATAACTTAATTCTCCTTCTTACAGTCTTCTCGCCTTGGGCGGACGGCATCCGTTGTGGGGGATCGGAGAAACGTCTTGAATGAGAGTAACTTCGATACCGACGTTGCCGAGTGCGCGGATTGCGCTTTCTCTGCCTTGACCCGGGCCTTTGACGTAAACTTCAACGCTTCTCATGCCTTGTTCGTAAGCAACTTTTGCAGCGTCTTCGCTGACCATTTGTGCTGCGAACGGAGTGGATTTACGACTGCCGCGAAGTTTGAGTTTGCCTGCGGAAGACCAGGAAACTGCGTTTCCGTTCATATCCGTGATGGTGACGATGGTGTTGTTAAAGGAAGCGTGAATGTGCACTTGACCTTTTTCAACGTGTTTGATATCTTTTCTTTTCTTAATAGCTTTTCTTGCAATACCTGCCATAGTCCGCCTCCTTATTTCTTGCTGCGGCTAACTGCGCGCTTCGGTCCCTTTCTCGTGCGGGCGTTTTGTTTTGTGTTTTGTCCGCGAACGGGAAGACCCTTTCTGTGGCGAACACCGCGATAGCAACCGATTTCCATCAATCTCTTGATATTGAGACCGACTTCTCTTTTAAGGTCGCCTTCAACGTGCAAATGTTGTTCGATGTAATCACGAATGAGAGAAACTTGATCTTCCGTCAAATCCTTAACGCGGATGTCGGGATTGATGCCGGTTTCGCTCAAAATCTTTTGAGACGTTGCAAGACCGATACCGTAAATGTAGGTAAGTCCGTATTCAACTCTCTTGTCGCGTGGGAGATCCACGCCGGCGATTCTTGCCATTTTCTACCTCCGAAATAGTGAAAAAAATGTTTTTTATATATGCCACGCATAGGTAGTTGCCGTTTTATTGTGGAATGTAGCAACCAGCCGCCCTACGCTTTTTGCCGATTTTAACTTTTGAAATTCCTTGGCGGAGCGTTGCCTTGAAACGTCAAAAGCCAAACCCATCAATCAACCTTGACGTTGTTTGTGGTTTGGATACTTTGAGCAGATAACCATAACTCTGCCGTTTCTTTTGATAACTTTGCATTTGTCGCACATAGGCTTTACACTTGGTCTGACTTTCATAGTTAAACTCCTTATTTTGCGTTGTTTTGCTTGTGACCTTTATTTGTTGCGGTAGATGATTCTGCCCTTCGTCAGGTCGTATGGCGACATTTCGATTTTCACTTTGTCGCCTTCGAGAATTCGTATGTTGTTTATACGCAACTTTCCGCCGAGATACGCCAATATTTCATGGCCGTTGCTGAGCATAACTCTGAATTGAGTTTTGGGCAAGACTTCGATGACTTTGCCTTCGGTTTCGATAACGTCTTCTTTTGACATAGAATCCCCTTTTTAGTTCTTGTTGTCATTGTAAAAACGGAGCGCGCTGAACAGTTCTGCGTCAAACACTTGCATACCGTTTTTAAGTTTTTCCGCAATCTTTTCGAGCACGTCGCCCGTAGATTGCAAATGTTTTACGTTTTTGAGTTTCGCGTTCTTTATGTGACGCAAATCTCCGTCTGCGATTTTCACCGTGTTTTCGTCCACGATTTCAACGACCGCATAATATGCGCCTTGGTCGCGACCTGCCTTCGAATAAACGATTAGTCCCAGTTCCATAATCAAAGCGTGAGTATTTCTGCTCCGTTTTCTGTCAGAGCCACAGTGTTTTCATAATGCGCGGAAGGTTGCCCGTCCAGCGTCTCGCACTTCCAGCCGTCTTCAAGCGTCTGCCACGTTCCCATATTGACCATAGGTTCGATTGCAAGCACCATTCCGACTTGAAGTCTCGGTCCGTGTCCCGCTCTGCCGTAGTTCGGCACCGCAGGGTCTTCATGCATCTCTTTGCCGATTCCGTGTCCCGTCATCGACCTTACGATCCCGTATCCGCGATCTTCGCAATACACTTGAATCGCGTGGGAGATGTCTCCGAGATGTCCGCCGTCCTTGAATTGTTTCACGCCTTCGAAGAAACTCTCTTTCGTCGTTTGAACGAGCCTTTGTTTTTCTTCGCTGACTTCTCCGATGAGAAAAGTTCTTGCGGCATCGGCTTGCCACCCTTTGAACACCAATCCGCAATCGACTCCGATTATCTCGCCTTCTTTAAGTCTTCTCTCCGACGGAAAGCCGTGTACGATGACTTCGTCGATTGACGCGCATATCGTTCCGGGGAATCCGCCGTATCCGAGAAAGGAAGGGGTTGAATTGTGCTTCTTGATGTAATCATAAGCAAATTCATCGAGTTTCTTTGTCGATACGCCCGGTTTCGCCTTTTCTTCGAGATAAAGCAAGCAATCTCTCAGGATCGCACCCGATTGACGCATGCACTCGATTTCGGCGGGGCTTTTAATGTGTATCATTCAAGCACCTTCTTGATGTCGGCAAAGATGTCTTCCTTCGTACCTTTTGCGGCGATATCGACGATCTTGCCTTGATTGCGATAGTATTCGATGAGCGGTGCGGTCTGTTCCTGATAAACCTTCAATCTGTTTTTCACGGTTTCGGGTTTGTCGTCGTCACGGATGAAAAGTTCCTTTCCGCAACGGGAGCAGTTGTTCTTTCCACCGAGCATCGATACGTGGTAAGTTTCTCCGCAAACGCAAACTCTTCTGCCGCCGAGTCTCTCGATGATGACTTCAAACGGAACGTCGATGTTGATTGCCATATCGATTTTCGCGACTTTGTCAAGTGCTTCGGCTTGAGCAATGGTTCTGGGGAAACCGTCGAGAATATAACCGTTCTTGCAGTCGTCTTGTTCGAGTCTGTCTTTCACAAGACCGATGACCACTTCGTCGGGAACGAGTCCGCCGGATTCTACGTAAGCCTTCGCTTTGAGTCCGAGCGGAGTGCCTTCCTTCATATTGCGACGGAGTATATCGCCCGTCGAGATATGGGGGACGTTGAATTCTTCGGCAATCATTGCAGCCTGAGTACCTTTTCCTGCGCCCGGAGCGCCTAATAATATAATATTTTTCATATTTATTTATTATAGCACTTTTTCACCGTGATGGCAATCAAATCGAAAAACGATTTGCGCCATCACCGAAAAAATTTGAGTTTGTTTGTCGATTCTCACTTCAAGAAGCCTTTGTAGTGCTTCATCATGATTTGAGATTCGAGTTGTTTGTTGATTTCAAGCGCGACCGAGACCACGATCAGCAAGCCTGTTGCAGAGAACGAGTTTGCAAACGGAAGTGCCGGACTCGCCCACGTGCCGTCGCCGATTGCAAGTGCACGGAACAGGAACGTCGGGATGAGCGCGATGAGCATAAGGAACACAGCGCCGAAGAACGTCACTCTGTTGTTGACCTTCTTCAAGAAGTCGCTGGTCGGTTTGCCCGCTCTGATACCGGGAATAAATCCGCCGTATTGTTGAATGTTTCTTGCAACGTCGTCCGGATTGAACTGAATCATTGCGTAGAAATAGCTGAATCCGAGAATGAGTACTGCAAGGAGCACATAGTATACCGCCGTACCCGATCCCATGTATGTTTCGTACCATGCCGCCGCTTTGGTGTTTGCCGCAAAGAGTTGGATGATCATTTGCGGGAACATGAGCAACGACGTTGCGAAAATTATCGGCATAACGCCGCTTCCGCCGACGCGAATGGGGATGTAGGTGGATTGACCGCCGTACATTTTGTTGCCCTTGATTTGTTTGGAGTATTGCACGGGCACTCTTCTCTCTGCGCCGTCCATGAACACGATGAACACGAAGATCGCGACGACGATAAGGATAAATCCGAGAATGTTCCAGATATAAGTCCAGTTGGCGCCGACCATCTTGAACGCGTTTGCCATCGTCGTACCTGCGGACGCAATGATACCGATAAAGATGATGATGGAAGTGCCGTTGCCGATGCCGTATTCGGTGATTCTTTCGCTCAGCCACATGACCATGACGCTGCCTGCCGTCAAAAGAACTATCGTGAGAGCCATCGTGAGAATTGCGTTGTCTTGACCGCTTTCAAACGGGAAGATCGGGCGGATGTAAGATTTGAATCCGACCACGATACCGATTGCTTGAACGACTGCAAGCACAATCGCGACTATTCTCGTGATTTGCGTAAGTTTTTGTCTGCCTTCATCGCCTTCTTTGGACAATCTTTCGAGTGCGGGAATGACCAATGCAAGCAATTGCATGATAATTGACGAGTTGATGAACGGCAAGACACCTAGCGCAAATATAGTTGCGTTCGCCATCGAACCGCCCGACAAGATGTTCAAAAGTCCGAGAAAGTCTGAATTTTGCTCGGTGAATGCCTTTGTCAATGCGGTCGCGTCAAACGTAGGAACAGGAATGTAGCATCCTATTCTGTACACGAGAATGAGAGCAAGGGTGAGCCAAATCTTCACCCTGATCTCTTTCGATTTGAATGCGTTTTTGAGTGTCTCAAACATTATAGCACCTCTACTGTGCCGCCTGCCTTTTCGATTTTTTCAACTGCAGACGCGGTGAATTTGTTGGCTTTGATTGTAAGTTTCTTTTCAAGTACGCCGTTGCCGAGAACTTTAAGTCCGTAAGGCTCGACCTTCTTGATAATACCGCTTGCAACAAGTTCATCTATACCGACAACTGCTCCGTCCTCAAATCTGTTGAAGACGTCGATATTGACTTGATTGTAGACGTGTGCGAATCTCTTGTTGTTGAAACCGATCTTCGGGAGTCTTCTGGTCATCGGCATTTGTCCGCCTTCAAAGTTGGGACGCACGCCGCCACCGCTTCTTGCCCATTGACCTTTATGTCCGCGAGTGGATGTTTTGCCCATTCCGGAGCCGACGCCACGACCGATTCTCTTGGTTGCGGTTCTTGCACCTTCTGCGGGCTTGATGTCTTGAATATTCATAAGGCTTTCTCCTTAAACTTCTTCAACCTTTACAAGGTGAGAAACTTTGGCGATTTTTCCGCGAACGCAAGCGTCGTCAACGAAGACTCTCGCATTGCCGATTTTGTGCAATCCGAGTGCTTCAAGATTCGCTTTTTGGTTCTTAAGAATGCCGTTGGCGCTCTTCACGAGAGTGACTTTGATGGATTTTACTTCTGCTTGTGCAGCTGCTTTCTTTGCCATAGTAGTACGCCCCCTTTATTAGTCTGCCACGACGTCTACGCCGCGAAGTTGTGCGATTTCGTCTGCGTTGCGAAGGCTGAGAAGTCCTTCGAGCGTTGCTTTCGCACTGTTAATCGGGTTGTTCGAGCCGAGAGACTTGGTTCTGATGTCTTTGACGCCTGCGACTTCGAGAACGATACGCACTGCGCCGCCCGCGATAACGCCTGTACCTTCTTCAGCAGGAAGAAGAAGAACTTGTCCACGACCGAACTTGCCGGTTGTTGCATGGGGAATTGTGTTGCCTTTCAAAGAAACAGCCACGAGATTGCGTTTTGCAAGTTGGGTTGCTTTCTCGATTGCTTCGGGAACTTCAGCCGCCTTGCCCGTGCCGATACCGACTTTGCCGTTGCCGTCACCGACCACGACGAGTGCGGAGAAACGCATGTTTCTGCCGCCTTTGACGGTCTTGCTGACGCGGTTGACTGCGATGAGTTTCTTAGTCAAACCGTCGTTCTCTTCTCTGTTTCTATCGTTTCTTCTATCACGATTTTCTGCCATAATTCCTCCGATTAAAACTCAAGACCGGCTTCTCTTGCGCCGTCGGCGAGTGCTTGCACTCTACCGGTGTAAAGATAGCCGCCTCTGTCGAACACGACTTCTTTGATGCCGAGATTTTGAGCCTTTTCAGCAATTGCCGCACCCACGACTTTTGCCGCTTCGCTCTTGGAAAGGTCTGCAACTTTCGCTGCGACGTCTTTTTCGAGAGTGCTTGCAGCACAAAGGGTGTGTCCCTTCACGTCGTCGATGATTTGAGCATAGATATGGTTTGTGCTTCTGTACACGCAAAGACGAGGTCTTTCGGCAGTGCCGCCGACTTTCTTTCTCACTCTTGCGTGACGAATGATTCTATCTGCGTTTTTATCTTTTTTGGAAATCATACTTCACCTCATTACTTCGTGGCTCTCTTGCCGACTTTGTGGATGACGGTCTCATCCTTGTAGTGAATGCCGTATCCGTGATACGGTTCAACCGGTTTGATAGCCTTGATGGTTGCAGCAGTCTGACCAACGAGTTGACGATCGATGCCCTTGACGACGATTTCAAGCGGTTGCGGTTGTGCAAAGGTGACGCCTTCCGGAGCGGTAAAATCAACAGGATGAGAAAAACCGATGTTCATGGTCATCTTGTTGTTACCGTTCAAAGTGACTTTGTAACCTACGCCGTTGACGATAAGGCTCTTTTCAAAACCTTTGGTTACGCCGACCACCATGTTGTGGATGAGCGCGCGATAAAGTCCGTGCAAAGCGCGATGGTCTTTGTCGTCGGAATGACGAGTGCAAAGAACGTGTCCGTCTTCAACTTTGACGTCGATGGATTTGTCGATCTTTTGGGTGAGCGTGCCGAGCGGGCCGGTCACCGTTACGAGATGATCGTTGATTGTAACTTGTACACCTTGCGGAATTTGGATAGGTGCTCTACCGATTCTTGACATAGTGCGCCTCCTTACCAAATGTACGCCAACACTTCGCCGCCGACGTGTTGTGCTTTCGCTTCCTTGTCGGTGAGAATACCCTTCGACGTTGAAAGGATGGCGATACCCATACCGTTCAAAACCTTCGGAAGGTTATCCACGCCTGCGTAGACGCGAAGACCGGGTGTTGATACTCTCTTGAGCCCCGTAACGACGTGTTGTCCTTTGACGGGTGCGTATTTCAAAGTGATGACGATGTTGTCTTGAACTGCGCCTTCGACGATTTCAAAACCTTTCACGTAACCTTCTTTGACGAGTATTTCTGCTATTGCGACCTTGATTTTGCTCGCCGGAACTTCAACCGTTTCGTGCTTTGCGGTCAAGGCATTTCTAATTCTTGTAAGCATATCTGCAATTGGATCAGTCATTTTTCGTGCCTCCTCTTACCAACTTGCCTTCTTCACTCCGGGAAGCTCGCCTTTGTAAGCGAGATTTCTGAAGCAAACTCTGCAAATGCCGTACTTTTTAAGAACGGCGTGCGGGCGTCCGCAAATACGGCAACGTGTATATTCACGCGTCGAGAACTTTTGTGGTCTTTGTTGCTTTATTTTCATTGATGTTTTGGCCATAGTTCACTCCTTATTTTGCAAACGGCATGCCCAAAAGTTTGAGCAATTCACGTGCTTCTTCATCGGTCTTTGCAGTCGTGACGATGCAAATATCGAATCCACGGACTTTTTCGACTTTGTCGAATTCGATTTCCGGGAAGATAAGTTGTTCCTTCACGCCGACAGCATAGTTGCCTCTGCCGTCGAAAGACTTGGAAGAGATACCGCGGAAGTCGCGGACTCTGGGAAGCGCGATGGAGATGAACTTGTCAAGGAAGTCGTACATTCTGTTGCCGCGAAGGGTAACTTTTGCACCGACGTTCATTCCTTCTCTCACCTTGAAGTTTGCAACTGATTTCTTTGCGGTCGTGATGACGGGCTTTTGACCTGCGATCATTTTGAGTTCGTCGACTGCGAGTTGCAAGGATTTGCTATTGTCTTTGCAATCGCCCAAACCCATGTTGAGAACGACCTTTTCAAGACGCGGAACTTCGTTGATGTTCTTGTAGCCAAAGCGTTTGATGAGAGCCGGTACAACTTCTTCCGTGTACTGTTTTCTCATGCGATATCTTTCAGCATTACCAGCATTTTGATCGGTTGCAGCTGCTTTAGCAACCTGATTTTTCTTTTCTGCCACGATATTACCTCCGATGTATTAGTCCTTATTTTCGGACTTTTCTGCTTTCTTTTTTGCAGCCTTTTTCGCTACTTTCTTTGCAGACGGTTTCTTCTCGTCGAGAGATGCGCCGCACTTGGGGCAAACGCGGACGGATTTTTGTTTTCCGTTGACGTCTTTCACTTCGTGCTTAACTCTGACGACTGCTCCGCAACCTGCGCAAACGTGCATCACGTTGGATGCGTCGATTGTGCCTTCTTGCTTGATGATGCCGCCGTTGTCTTGTGCGTTTCTCGGCTTTTTGCTCTTTGATACGATATTGACGCCTTCAACGTAGATTCTTCCGCTTTCGGGCAAGACTTTCAAAACCTTGCCGACCTTGCCGGAATCTTTGCCGCTGATGACCATAACGTTGTCACCTTTCTTAACACTCAATTTTGCCATAACTTTTTCTCCTTCTTACAGCACTTCCGGGGCAAGAGAGATGATTTTGGTGTAATCCTTGTCACGCAATTCTCTTGCGATAGGCCCAAAAATACGAGTGCCTTGTGGTTGTTTTTGGTTGTCGATGATGACTGCAGCGTTGTCGTCGAATTTGATGTAGCTGCCGTCTTCACGTTGGAGACCGAAAGTCGTGCGAACGATAACCGCTTTTACGACGTCGCCCTTCTTGACCTTGCCGCCCGGGATAGCCGATTTGACGGATGCAACGATGACGTCACCGATGTTTCCGCTTCTTCTGAAAGAACCGCCCAAGACTCTGATGCACATAATTTCTTTGGCTCCGCTGTTGTCAGCGACTTTAAGCCAACTCAATGGTTGAATCATAGCGCTCCTCCTATTATTTCGCTTTCTCGACTATTTCGACGAGTCTCCAGCACTTGTCCTTGGAAAGGGGACGAGTTTCTTGGATAAGCACCTTGTCGCCGATGCCGCATGCGTTGTTTTCGTCATGCGCTTTGAACTTCTTGGTGCGGTTGACTATCTTCTTGTAGAGCGGATGTTTAACGCGTTCGCTGACTGCGACGACGATGGTCTTGTCCATCTTGTCGCTCACGACGATACCGACTCTTTCTTTTCTAAGATTTCTTTCTTCCATACGTTCCTCCGATTAGCCCTTTGCTTCGTCTTTCGCGCGAGCAATTTCTCTTTGACGGATGACAGTCTTGATACGGGCAATGTCACGTCTCGTTTCGACCAAAACCATGGGGTTGGTCAATTGATTGGTGGCGTTTTTGAAGCGGAGGAAAAACAATTCCGACTTCAATTCGTTGAGTTTTGTTTGCAACTCTTTATCTGTCATTTCCAAAACTTGTTTCGATTTCATTGTTCACCGCCTTCGACACCGTTGACGTCTTCAGCCTTGACAAACTTGCACTTGACGGGAAGTTTGTTTGCTGCAAGACGAAGTGCCTCTTTTGCTACTGCTTCGTCGATACCCGCGATTTCGAACATCACGCGGCCCGGCTTGACTACTGCTACCCAGTATTCGGGAGAACCTTTACCTGAACCCATACGAGTTTCGGCAGGTTTCTTCGTTACCGGTTTGTGAGGGAATATATCAACCCAAACTTGACCGCCACGACGGATGTATCTCGTCATAGCGACACGGGCTGCTTCGATTTGGTTGGAGGTAATCCAGCCCGGCTCGGTCGAAACAAGACCGTATTCGCCGTATGCGACGATATTGCCCTTGTTTGCTTTGCCTTTCATTCTGCCACGCATTTGGCGACGTCTTTTGACGCGTTTAGGCATTAACATTATTGATTTCCTCCTTCAAGTGGATTTTTGCCAAGGATTTCACCCTTGTAGATCCAGCATTTCACGCCGATCGCACCGAAAGTGGTGTTTGCGGTCGCTACGCCGTAATCGATGTCTGCACGGATGGTTTGAAGCGGAATCGAACCTTCACGATATTGTTCGCATCTTGCGATTTCTGCGCCGTCGAGTCTGCCGCTGACCATGGTCTTGACACCCTTTGCGCCCGCTTTCATTGCCTTGGACATTGCTTGTTTCATCGCGCGACGGAAAGACGCACGTCCTTCGAGTTGTTTTGCGATGTTTTCAGCAACGAGTTGAGCGTCTGCATCCGGATGTTTGACTTCCATGATGTTGATGCTGACTTTCTTGTCGCCGGAGACGAGTTTTTCAACTTCTTTCTTGATTTCTTCAACGCCTGCGCCCTGTTTGCCGATAAGCACTGCCGGGCGAGCCGTGTAGATGCCGACTACGAGTTTGTCTGCCGCTCTTTCGATGGTTATTTTTGAAATAGCCGTATCATAGTATTTCTTCTTGATGAACTTGCGGACTTTGTTATCTTCTACGATATTGTCTGCAAAGTGAGCCTTGTCGGCATACCACTTGGAGTTCCAAGCCTTGATAACGCCGGTACGAAGACCGTTTGGATCAACCTTTTGTCCCATTTGATATACCTCCTTACGCTTTCACCGTGTCAAGAATGACCGTGATGTGACTTGTTCTCTTGTTGATACGATACGCTCTGCCCTTGGAGACCGCTTGAATACGCTTCAAGGTCGGGCCTTCGTTTGCAAAGCATTCTGCGATGTACATATCGTTTCTTGCAAGATTTTGATTGTTCTCGCCGTTTGCAGCCGCGCTGTTGACCAACTTGATGAGCGGTTCGCTTGCCGACTTGGGAGTGTTCTCCAAGATTGCGAGTGCTTCTGTTACCGATTTACCTCTGATGATGTCGAGCACGATACGGACCTTGAAAGGAGAAATTCTGACGAATTTAGCCGTTGCACAGGGTCTTGTATCCGCTTTTGCTTGACGATCCAAGGCTTTTTGTTTACTTCTTGTTGCCATAGCTATTCTCCTTTATTATTTCGTGGTCTTTGCGCCTGCGTGACCTCTGAAAGTACGCGTGGGAGCGAACTCGCCGAGTTTGCAGCCGACCATGTCTTCCGTGATGTATACGGGAACGTGTTGTTTACCGTTGTGAACTGCTATCGTGTGACCCACCATTTCAGGGAAAATCGTCGAACTTCTTGACCAAGTTTTAACAGATTGGCGTTCACCGGATGCATTCATAGCATTGATTCTGTTGATAAGGCGCTCTTCTACATACGGGCCTTTTTTAACACTTCTACTCATTTTGTCCTCCGATTAGTTCACGCGCTTAATGATGAACTTATTAGATTTGTTCTTCTTCTTTCTCGTCTTATAGCCAAGAGCAGGTTTGCCCCAGGGAGTGACAGGTGACGGCATACCGACAGGAGACTTACCTTCACCACCGCCGTGCGGGTGATCGTTCGGGTTCATAACGACACCACGGACGGTCGGACGAACGCCCATGTGACGAGTCTTACCTGCTTTACCGACGCGAACGATTTCGTGGTCGATATTGCCCACTTGACCGATTGTCGCTCTGCAGTTGATGAGAACATATCTCATTTCGCCGCTCGGCATACGCACGATTGCGTATTTGCCTTCTTTAGCCATAAGTTGTGCCGCATTGCCTGCCGCTCTTGCGATGACGCCGCCGTTGCCGGGTTGCAACTCGATGTTGTGAATCATCGTACCGACGGGGATTGCGGAAAGCGGAAGTGCGTTGCCGACTTTGATATCCGCGTTTTCACCGCTTTCGAGAACGTCGCCTACGCTAAGTCCCAAAGGAGCGAGAATGTATGCTTTTTCGCCGTCTGCATAGTGCAGAAGTGCGATGTTTGCGGAACGGTTGGGGTCGTATTCGATAGTCGCGACTTTTGCGGGGATACCGTCTTTGTTGCGCTTGTAGTCGATGATACGATATTTGTTTCTGTTGCCGCCGCCGATGTGACGAACGGTGATTCTGCCCATGGAGTTTCTGCCGCCGATCTTGTTGAGGGACACGAGAAGTGAACGCTCGGGAGTGGTGCTTGTGATTTCTTCATAAGCGGAGACCGTCATGAAACGACGTGCAGGAGACGTTGGTTTATATTTCTTAATAGCCATATTGCTTACTCTCCTTATGCCAGGCTCTCGAAGAATTCGATTGCTTTGCTGTCGTCGGTCAAAGTGACGATGGCTTTCTTGAATGCAGAGCGTCTGCCTTCGTTTCTGCCCATTCTCTTGACTTTGCCGTCGTAGTTGGACGTGTTGACCTTTTCGACTTTGACGCCGAAGATTTGTTCAACTGCCGCTTTGATTTGTGTCTTGGTTGCGGATTTCACAACTTTGAACGTGTATCTCTTTGCAGCGATGCCGTCATAACTTTTTTCTGAAAGGATAGGCTCGATAATGATGTCGTATGCTGTCATTGTGCTGCCTCCTCGAGTTTTTTCAATGCGTCAACCGTGATGACGATGTTCTTGGTTGCGACCACGTCGTAAACGCTGAGCGTTCTTGCTTCGCAGACGTCAACGGTCGGAATGTTCTTGCTTGCTTTGAGAGCGTCTTGATCGTACTCGTCGAGAACGAACAAGGTCTTGCCGTTGAGAGAGAGAGCCTTCACTGCGTTTGCAACGAGTTTGGTTTTCACTTCTGCAAGTGCGAACTTGTCGAGAACCACGACTTCGCTTTGACGAAGTTTTTCAGAGAGTGCGGAATAGAACGCCGCAGTCTTCATATTCTTGTTGATCTTTTGGGAGAAATCTCTCGGCTTCTTTGCGAACACCACGCCGCCGCCAACGTATTGAGGGGCAACGATGGAGCCTTGACGAGCGCGACCGGTTCCTTTTTGACGATAAGGCTTGCAGCCACCGCCGCGAACTTCGGTTCTGGTCAATGCACTCATAGTGCCTTGGCGCTTGTTTGCGAGCTGAGCAACCACGACTTGATGGATAAGTGCTTCGTTGTACTCGCGTGCAAAGATGGAATCGCTGACTTCAACTGTGCCGGCTTTCTTGCCTGCCATATTCAAAACATTCAGTTTCATATTCTACCTCCGCTTAGCCCTTGATGGATTCCTTCACCACGACGATTCCGCCTTTCGGACCGGGAACTGCGCCTTTGATGAGAAGAAGGTTTCTCGCTGCGTCCACGCGTGCGACGGTAAGGTTTTGGACAGTCACTTTTTCGTGACCCCATTGACCTGCCATGTGCTTGTTCTTGAACACTCTCGACGGAGAGGAGCAAGCGCCCATAGAACCAACGCTTCTGTGGATAGGACCGGTACCGTGTGTCATGCTACCGATTCTTTGAGAATTCCATCTTTGGATAACACCCGAAAATCCGTGACCTTTGGAAGTGCCGGTGACGTCAACCTTGTCGCCTTCTTTGAACATGTCGCAGGTCAGTTCCTGTCCAAGCTCGAAGCTTGCGCAGTTTGCGAAACGGAATTCACGAAGGTACTTTTTGACAGTCACGCCCGCTTTCTTGAAGTGTCCGGCAACGGGTTTGTTGACTCTTGTTTCTTTGATAGCGCCGAAGCCGACTTGAATTGCTTCGTAGCCATCGTTCTCTTTCGTCTTTATCTGCACGACCGAGCAGGGACCCGCTTCAACTACCGTGACGGGGATCACTTTGCCTTCTGCAGTAAAGATTTGGCTCATGCCGATTTTCTTACCGATGATTGCTTTATCCATGTAAAGTTCATCCTCCTTTTATTTACCTTAGAGTTTGATCGAAATGTCAACGCCTGCGGGCAAGTCGAGTTTCATCAAAGAATCGACTGTCTTGCTCGTGGGGTTGTAGATATCAATCAAGCGCTTGTGTGTTCTGAGTTCAAATTGTTCGCGGCTATCTTTGTATTTGTGAGTAGCGCGCAAAATGGTGATGACTTCCTTGTCCGTAGGAAGAGGGATAGGACCGGAAACCTTCGTACCCGTCTTCTTGACTGTTTCAACAATCTTTTCTGCAGAAAGATCGATAAGGTTGTGGTCATACGCCTTAAGTTTAATTCTGATCTTTTGTCCAGCCATTATTAGCCTCCTAATATTAACACTTGTCCGTGTGTGTCTTATATTTTTTACCCGCCGCAAAGCGACGGAAAACACGTATCCCTTTCGACACGCTCGTTTACTATATAATTTTTGAAAACCAAAGTCAAGCGAATTTTTATGAAATTATAAATATTTTTTAATCTTGTGCAATTTTTCTTTCAAATACCCCAAAATCTTGTATATATGGTTAAAATTTTGTTTCTAAATAAGTTAAGATATATAAATAACGCGCGTGCCACGCACTCGGGTGTATCACGAACAAAAGCCGTTATTGTGGCAACGACATCGCTTGAAAGCAAGCAACGCCGAGAGCCACATTAGGCTTTTGTTCTGCTAACCGCGCCGAAAATCTTTGCTATCAGTCTGGTCACAGACAAAAACTCCTGCCGCAATTTCGCAAGATTGTCGGCTTGGTGATTAGATTGGGTGGGACACCCACACCCGATTTTATGCCATTGTTTTGGCAACCGCAACGGGCAATCCCCTGCCCATTGCGGAGAGCCAAACTAGGTTTTGCTGCCACTACCGCGCCGAAAATCTTTGCTATCTGTTCAGTCACGGACAAAAACTCCTGCCACAATTTCGCAAGATTGTCGGCTTGGTATATTCAAGCGGGCGGGACACCCACACCCGATTTGAAATAATCGGTAAAATTCAAAATTCCCCGTGTCATCCTAAGCTCAATCGAAACATTCCACCGTAAGGCGCATTATTTCTAAAAGCAAAATTCTCAATAAAAAAATATTGTAAAAGTCGGCAATCGTATTGTATAATGTTTTATATCAAAATTTTTGAAAGGTAAACTATGAAAAAAACGTTGCGTATAGAACTCGACTACAACTGGGTACTGACTCGCATTGACGACGCAAAATACCCCGTCGAAGTGCTGAAAGACAGGTTTGTGAAAGGCAAAATCGAAAAAATCAACGAATCTTATCTTCACCTGACGCTTGCGGTCGACGAAAACGACTACGAAAAAACAAAAAACAAAATTTCGACGTTCTTTGCGCAAAAATACGGAAAGACAAATCTTTCGGCATTGAGTTTTTCCGATTGCGAGCCAAATACGGACGTTGAAAACGACGAATCAAAAAACAAAGATTCCGACAAAAGCGATAATACGCAAGATCCGCACACAATTGACGACACACTCGAGCTTGTCAACACGCTTGTCGGCGCGCAAGAATTCAAAAGCCTTATAAAAGAACTTGTGGCGATTGCACCCGAAGTGGTCAAAAACAATGCGCAAGACGTGTTTATGTCACAAAGCTATCTCTTCTCTGTCGGTGACGGATGCGGACTTACAACTTATCTTGAAATACTTGCGCTTGCCATAAACGATCTGTCGCTTGCCAAAATGACACCTATCGCACCCGTCAAAGAATACAAAATCAAGATGACGGACAAGCCCAAAGACGATTTGATCGACGCAAGCGACGTCATCGGAAAAATCGAAAACGACGAGGCTAGCGTGATATGCTTCGATATAAGCAAGTGGATTGACAAGACCGACTCCGAAGACTTCAAAAAGTTGCTCAAAGACGTGCAAAAGGCAAGCGAAAATCACGTCATCGTGTTTAGAGTGCCTTTTGTTGACAAGGACGTGCTTTGCCGCGTGGAAAACTCGCTCGAAGACGTGGCGTATATCAAAACTTTGTCTTTTCCGCCCTTTGACCGCGCCGAAACGAAAGAAATCGCAAAACGCGACTTTGAAAAATACGGCATGAAAATGTCGGACAATGCGTGGGAGTATTTCTTCAAGCGTATCGCCAAGGAAAAAAGCGACGGCAAATTTTACGGATTGAACACCATAAAGAAAGTCGTAAAAGAGTCCGTGTACAAAAAATACGTTGCCGTGGCAAACGGCGCAAAGAACGCAACGCTTATAGGAGCGAACGATGCAAAGAAGATATGCGGCACTCTTGCCGACGAATCGGAAGGCATGGCGCAACTCGACCAACTTGTCGGATGCGAAAAAATCAAAGCGCAAATTGAAGAAATCATTGCGCAAATACGCTTGTCAAAGGCAGAAAACGGACCTGACCGCCCTTGCCTGCATATGCGCTTTGTCGGAAATCCCGGCACGGGCAAAACCACCGTTGCGAGAATACTCGGCAAGATTCTCAAAGAAAAAGGCGTGCTGCGCATAGGCAATCTATACGAATACAAAGGCAGAGATTTCTGCGGTCAATACATCGGAGAAACCGCGCCCAAAACGTCGGGAATGTGCCGCGATGCATACGGATCGGTGCTTTTTATCGACGAGGCATACTCTCTCTATCGCGGAGACGACAACATGCGCGACTACGGCGTTGAGGCTATCGACACGCTCATATCCGAGATGGAAAACCACAAGGACGATCTCGTAGTCATAATGGCAGGCTACACCGACGATATGGAGAAGCTCATGGACGCCAATAGGGGCTTGAAAAGCAGAATGCCCTACACGATCGAGTTTCCGAACTTCACGCGCGAGCAACTCTTTGAGATATACAAATCGATGTCGTCGAAAAAATTCAAAATCGCAGACGACTTGTACCCTATCGTTCAAAAATACTTTGAAAACCTGTCCGACGACGTTCTGAACTCCAAGAAATTCAGCAACGCGCGCTTCGTAAGAAATTTGTTTGAAAGAACGTGGGCGAAAGCGGCTATGAGAAGTCAACTCGAAGGTCAAAAAACCGTGACGCTTTGCGCCGTAGACTTCAACAACGCGGCGAGCGAAAAAGACTTCTCTTTCCAAATCGAAAAGAAAATAAAACTCGGTTTTTGACGATACGGAGCAAATTATGAAAATAAATCTCAAACAAAAGAAACTCGCAAAAAACGTTTTTAAGACTTTTTGCGAACTTCTTGACGAAAAAGGCGTAAAATACACAAAAAACAAAGACCGGCTTGCCGTCAACTGTATTTTGCAGGGCGACGATTTGCCCGTTGCCGTCAACGCGGTGGTCAACGAACGCGAAATGATCGTACTCGCCCTATCGCCACTCCCCTTCACCGTCCCAACGGAAAGACGAGATGTCATCGCCGTCGCAGTGAGCGAGATAAACGCCTACCTTCTCGACGGTCACTTTGACTTTGACTTTCACACCGGCAATATAAATTTCAGGATTTTCCTGAGTTTTACAAACAGCATAATCGATAAGCAGGCATTTGAATATCTGATTGCCACAATATTCGACGCCGTTGACGAATACAACGACAAGTTGCTCTTCATCTCAAAAAGCGAAACGGGTATCGAAGACGCGCTAAAATGCTTGCGCTAAGGAGTGGATATGGAAAAACCGGACAACAAAATCGCTCAAAACGTGTACGATATGATCATCTCGACGCTAAAAAGCAAAGATTACGTTTTTTTGCAACCCGAAAACTTGAAAGTCGCTTTTCAAATCGAAACGGACGATACACCCATAGTGTTTTCCGTCGTCATAGACGCCGAACGCCGACTTATACGAATGATCGCCGGCTATTCGATCACATTCCCGCAAGAACGTCGCGTTGACGGTGCAATCGCAACTTGCTCGACAAATTGCAATCTTGTTGCGGGCGGCTTCGATTTTGACTACGAAACGGGATCGGTGGTTTTCAGAATATCCGCAAGTTTTGCAGGCAGCATAATCTCCCCCGACGTGTTTTTGTATATGGTGCATCGCGCATACAGCGCGTGTGCGCTCTACGACAAAAAGCTCGACCTGCTTGCCAAAGGCGAACTGCCGCTTGTTGCATATCTCTATCTTTTTGAAGACGATTGATATCTCTCGCAAAACACGAAAAACACAAGCGATTCAAACAACCCAAAACTAAAAACCGCACAAAAAAGGCTTTCCGAAAGGAAAGCCTTTTTGATGTTCTAATCGGTTGAATTGCCGCTTTCGCTACTTTTTCAAGCGATACGTTCGATGCAAAAATCAGAGTTGCGGACCTGCTGCGACAAGAGCCTTGCCTGCGGGGTTGGTCTCGTATTTTGCAAAGTTCTTGATAAATCTGCCTGCGAGATCTTCCGCTTTCTTGTTCCAATCTTCGACGTTTGCGTAGGTGTCACGCGGATCGAGAATCTCGGTTGCAACGCCGTTGAGCTCGGTGGGCACTTCAAAGTTGAAGAACGGAATGGTCTTTGTGGGTGCCTTGTCGATGTCGCCGTTGAGAATTGCGTCGATAATGCCACGAGTGTCCTTGATGGAGATACGCTTGCCCGTGCCGTTCCAACCTGTGTTGACAAGGTATGCCTTTGCGCCGCTCTTTTGCATTTTCTTGACGAGTTCTTCTGCGTATTTGGTGGGATGCAATTCAAGGAACGCTTGACCGAAGCACGCAGAGAAAGTCGGCGTAGGCTCGGTTATGCCACGCTCAGTACCTGCAAGTTTTGCGGTGAAACCGGACAAGAAGTAGTATTGAGTTTGTTCGGGCGTGAGAATTGACACGGGCGGCAACACTCCGAATGCGTCTGCGGACAAGAAGATGACGTTCTTTGCTGCGGGTGCTGCGGAGACGGGGCGCACGATATTTTGAATGTGATCGATAGGATAGGAAACACGAGTGTTTTCCGTGACGGACTTGTCAGCGAAATCGATCTTGCCGTTTTCGTCGAGAGTGACGTTTTCAAGCAATGCGTCGCGTCTGATCGCGTTGTAGATGTCGGGCTCGGATTCTTTGTCGAGGTTGATAACCTTTGCATAGCAGCCACCCTCGAAGTTGAACACGCCGTTGTCGTCCCAGCCGTGCTCGTCGTCGCCGATGAGAAGACGCTTTGGATCGGTGGAAAGAGTGGTTTTGCCTGTGCCGGAGAGTCCGAAGAAAATCGCGGTGTTCTTGCCTTCTTTATCGGTGTTTGCCGAGCAGTGCATAGATGCGATACCTTTGAGCGGGAGATAGTAGTTCATCATCGAGAACATACCCTTCTTCATTTCGCCGCCGTACCAGGTGTTGATGATGACTTGCTCACGGCTCGTGATGTTGAAAACGACAGCCGTCTCGGAGTTGAGACCGAGTTCTTTGTAGTTTTCCACTTTTGCCTTTGACGCATTGTATACGACAAAATCGGGCTCGAAGTTTTCAAGTTCTTCCGCAGTTGGTTTGATGAACATATTGGTGACAAAGTGTGCTTGCCATGCGACTTCCACGATGAAACGGATTGCCATACGCGTGTCTTTGTTTGCGCCGCAGAATGCGTCGACAACATAGAGTTTCTTGTTTGAAAGTTCTTTGACTGCGATGTCCTTCACCGCTTTCCACGCTTCTTGGCTTGCCGGATGGTTGTCGTTCTTGTAGCCTTCGGAAGTCCACCACACCGTGTCCTTGGAGTTTTCGTCCACGACGATGAATTTGTCCTTGGGCGAACGACCGGTATAAATACCCGTCATGACGTTGACTGCGCCGAGTTCGCTCACTTGACCTTTTTCATAACCTGTGAGTGCGGGGTTGGTCTCTTCTTTGAAGAGAAGGTCGTAAGACGGATTGTACACGATTTCCGTCGTGCCGCTGATGCCGTACTTTGTCAAGTCGATATTTTTCATAATATCATATCTCCTTAAAATAAAATTTTGAATCTGCAATGCAGACGATTTTTTACTATATTGTGCAAGGAACGCAAACGTTCCTATTATCATTATACATTATTTTTCGCCAAATAAAAGTAAAATTTTATCAATATTTTAATTTAATCGCAATTTAATCATTTCAAACCGAAAACGAGTGACATTCCCCCCCCCCTTGAAAAAAATCGCTTAATGTGCTAACATATACTCAACGGAAGGTTATCGATATGTATTATTGCGAAAAGTGTAAAAACGTAAACGAAAAGAACAACTGCGTATATTGCGGCAAAAGAAAATTGCGCGAAGTCAACGACGACGACTTGTGTTTTTTCGTGGAACTCGGCAATTTTCACGCAACGATGTTTCTTGAAGCGTTGAACTCTCAAAGAATCGACGCTTTCTCAATTCCGTCCGGGTTCAGTCTTACGACGAGAGCAAACTCGTCGCAGAAGATTTATATTCCCTACAAATCGCTTGCAGCCGCCCACGACGTTTACGTTTCTATGTACGGTTGATTTTATCAACAAAAGCGAATTTACATAAACGTCATAACGGCAAAACAAACGTTTTAACCTTGAAAATCGATACGATGAACGGCATTTTTTGAAATAAAAGCCCTGACCGAAGTCAAGGCTTTTTTCTTTGTCTGAATTTGAATTCGGCATTTTTGTTATTCCGCTTTGTCGGAATTGTCGCTTGCTTTTGGTGATGCCGCCGCTTTACCTGCGATTGCGCCTGCCAAAAGTGCGCCGAGATCGATACCCGTAGACTCTTTCATGCCGTCAATGACCTGATTTGCACCCTGCATGACGTCCTTGATGAGTTTCGTAGAATTTCCGTCTCCGTACATGACGATTTTGTCCGTTTGAGCAAGCGGCATAGCGGCGGATTTGACGACTTCGGGAAGTGCCTGCAAGTACATTTCGATGACGGACGCTTCGCCCATCTTCTTTTGCGCAAGAGCCTTTTTGTCGATTGCGTTTGCTTCCGCTTCACCCTTGGCTTTGATACCTGCCGCTTCCTGCTCCATTGCGTAGCGTTGCGCATCGGCGATAGCCTTTTTTGCTTCCGCATCCTGCATTGCTTCGTATTTCTTTGCTTCTGCCGCCTTGATTTGTTCAAACTTTTGCGCTTCCGCTATTTTCTGGCGGCGAATAAGTTCTGCTTCCGCTTCCTTTTCGGTCTTGTAAAGCATAGCGTCCGCTTGTTTTCTGATTTCGGCGTCGAGTTGTTTTTCCTTGATCGAAATCTCGCGCTCTGCGATTTCCGCTTCTTTCTCTTTCTTTGCGATATTAGCGTTTGCGGCTGTGATTTCAATCGTCTTGCGCTGCGTCTCTTGTTGAATAGAATACGCCGCGTCCGCTTCTGCGCGTTTGTTGTCCGCTTTGATTTGCATTTCCGCTTTCTGAACGGTGAGTTCCGCATTCTGTTCTGCAATCTTCTTTTGCGTCTCCACCTTCACGGCGTTTGCTTCTTCTTCGGCGTGAGCGGTTGCGATTGCGATGTCGCGCTGTGCGTTCGCTTTTGCAATTTGTGCGTTTTTGCGGATTTGCTCGACGTTGTCGATACCCATGTTTTCAATCGTGCCGGCATTGTCTTTGAAGTTCTGAATGTTGAAATTCACCACTTCGATGCCGAGTTTTTCCATATCGGGAACGACGTTTTCGGTAATTTTCTTTGCAACTCCCTGACGGTCCTGAACCATTTCTTTGAGTCCGACAGAACCGACGATTTCACGCATATTGCCTTCGAGCACCTGTGTGACGAGACTCACGAGTTCTTCTTGGTCCATGCCCAAAAGTGCTTCTGCCGCGCGGTCGAGAAGCACGGGGTCGGACGATATCTTGATATTTGCAACGCCGTCAACGTTGACGTTGATAAATTCGTTCGTCGGGACTGCTTCACTTGTCTTTACGTCAACTTGCATGACTTGCAAAGAGAGTTTGTCCACGCGCTCGAAAAATAGGATACGCCAACCTGCTTTTCCTATGAGAATACGGCGTTTGCCCCTGCCCGAAATTATGTATGCAGTGTCCGGCGGTGCTTTCATATATCCGCCGATAAAGAACACCAACGCCCCTACTACGATCAAAGCACCGATCACAGCAACGGGGACTATCCACGCTGCCGACGACGCTAACGTCATTGTTATCATTTTGTTCCTCCTTTAGTTTCATACGGGTCATCGCCCGAACTCTCACATCAAAATTATTATACAGTATATTTTATACACTTGTCAATATACCCCCCTTTTATATAAAGCCGTGCAAGCACGACTTTTGTGATGGAAACAAGGGGTTCGTAGGATGCGACCTGGGCGTTTCCGTAATAGCGAAGAGAGTGAACTTGTTCACTTCTCTGAGCGTCTGCGCTCAACAAATCGTGCGTTGCACTGCGCCTTTCGCGGACACTCCGTGTCTAATTTGTTGGCTATGAGACTGCACTCGATGTCCACAAATGCTACGCGCTTGCGTCTCTCTTCGTTTGTTATCAGCCCGAAGAGGTTCGCACGGTGAAACCGTGGAGAATCCCCTATCCCACATAAAAAAAATATCGTACATTTGTACGATATTTTGTGGTGGAGATAAGGGGATTCGAAGGATGCGACCTGGACGCTTCCGTAATAGCGTCAGCGTCAGCCCGTAGGGGTTCATGTTGCAAAGCAACACCACGATGAAATCGTGGAAAGCCCCTATCCCACATAAAAAAAATATCGTGCGTTTGTACGATATTTTTGTGGTGGAGATAAGGGGATTCGAACCCCTGACCTTCGCATTGCGAACGCGACGCTCTACCAACTGAGCCATATCCCCACGAATTTCCAGGCCTTTCAGCCTCTAATTTTCGCTTGCTTGGTTATTATATCACATTATGCGATTTTGGCAACGAAATTTTAGCAATATTTTTAATTTCGAGCCACTTTTTGCGATTACTCACGCTATTTTAGCGGCACGGTTGCTTTTGCATCGAGAGACAAATCGCTCTCTTGCATGCCGCTTTTTATCAGAAAACACGCCTCCGCGCCTATCATAGCCGCATTGTCCGTGCAATACTTGAGTTTCGGATAATGCACTTCCGCCCCGTGTTTTGCAAGGTCGTCGAAACGCGCGCGCAATTCTTCGTTTGCGCTGACGCCGCCGGCAACTGCAATCTTATTGATTCCCGTGCGCTCTATAGCGATTTTGAGCGTATCCACGAGTTGCGCCGTGGCAGATTTTTGAAAACTTGTAGCAACGTCCGCCTTGGGAATCTCCTGCCCTTTCTGTTCGAGATTGTGCACGAGATTGATGACGTAGGTTTTCAAGCCGCTGTAACTGAAATACAATTCGTCCTTATCCGAAAAATGCGGTTTAGGCATATCGTAAACGGCTTTGCCTTCTCTTGCGAGTTTCTGAATTTCAGGTCCGCCGGGATACGGCAATCCCAAAACCCTTGCAACCTTGTCGAACGCTTCTCCGCATGCGTCGTCTCTGCTCTGCGCGATAAGTTCAAGATGTTCGTAATCTAGTACCTTTACGATTGCGGTATGTCCGCCACTTGCGAGCAAGCAAAGATACGGCGGTTCAAGCGTCGAATCGATATAGTTTGCGGCGATATGTCCTTTGACGTGGGAGACGGCAAACAACGGCTTTTTCCACGCATAAGCGAGTGCTTTCGCAAAGTTCACTCCCACGAGCAATGCGCCGAGCAACCCCGCTCCGTACGTCACGGCAACGGCGTCGATATCGTCCTTTGTCATATTTGCGGAAAGAAGTGCTTCTTTGACGACGTTCTCTATTGTAAGCGTATGGTTTCTGCTTGCGATTTCGGGTACGACTCCACCAAATCTTCTGTGGATTTCAATCTGCGTCGCAACGACGTTGGACACGACTTCTCTGCCGTTTCTCACGATTGCGCAAGCGGTCTCGTCGCAACTCGACTCGATGGCAAGCACCGTAAGATTTTCTTTGTTTTGCAAACTATTCATAGCAATCACGCTTATTATGTTTTACTTTTGAATTGACGAAAGTTTGAGATATTCGTTGATAAATCCGTCAAGATCTCCGTCCATAACTGCCTGCACGTTGCCCGTCTCGTAGTTTGTGCGGTGGTCTTTGACCATGGTGTAGGGACAGAACACGTAGGAGCGAATTTGGCTTCCCCACTCGATTTTTTTGAGTTGACCGCTGATTTGCGCGGCTTCTTCTTCACGCTCGCGCTCACGCTTTTCGATGAGTTTCGAGCGGAGCATTTGCATTGCGACTTCACGGTTCTGAATCTGGCTTCTTTCGTTCTGGCACGCAACGATGATTCCCGTAGGAATGTGTGTTATACGGATTGCGCTTTCTGTTTTATTGACGTGTTGTCCTCCGGCGCCCGACGAGCGATATGTGTCGACTTTAAGATCTTCGGGGCGAATTTCGATTTCCGCCGTATCGATGATTTCAGGCATAACTTCAAGGGACGCAAAAGACGTATGTCTTCTTGCGTTTGCGTCGAACGGGGAAATGCGGACGAGTCTGTGAACGCCCTTTTCCGCCTTGAGATATCCGTATGCGTTGTCGCCTTCCACTCTGAAAGTGACCGACTTAACCCCCGCTTCGTCGCCTGCGAGATAATCGAGTTCCGTGCAAGTCCACCCCGTACGTTCGCAATAACGCGTGTACATTCTATAAAGCATGGAGCACCAGTCTTGCGCTTCCGTTCCGCCTGCGCCTGCGTGGAGTGTAAGAATTGCGTTGAGTGCATCGTATTTTCCGCTGAGAAGCGTTGCAAGCGAAAGGCTCTCCACCGCTTCGCCCAAATCGTGAACGGTCGTGAGAAGTTTCTCGTCTTCGCTTTCGTCGCCTTCGAGTTCTATTATATCAACGGTGTCGATTGCGTCGTCGATGCGTGCAATCATCTTTTCAAACTTGTCGATTTTGCCTTGAAGTTGGCTTATCTCCTGACTCACTTTCTTTGCGTTGTCGGTATCGTTCCAAAATCCTTCGGCGTTTTGTTCTTTCTCGAGTTCGGCGATTCTCGCTCTCATTTTCTCGGGATTTATGGATTCGTAGGCACGCACCATCTCCGTGCGCATCTCTTTAAGTTGGTTTCTCGGTTCGTTGTAATCTAACATATATTTCTGCCTGCCGTTATTCCGTTTTGTTTGCAATACTGCGATTTTATCTTTAAGTTTCGATATGATAAACTATCGATTATGCTTGTTGATTCTTTCCGCAGCAATTCTTGTATTTGAGACCGCTACCGCACGGACACGGGTCGTTTCTACCCACCTTTTTGTTTTGAGCAACGCTCTTTTGCGCGGTTGCGATATTTTGTCTCACTTCGGCTTTGCCGCCGTCTTCTCTCTTTTCGACGTGAATTTTTAGAAGTATGGACGCCGTCTCGGAGTGTATTCTAGACACCATGTCTTCAAACATATCCCATCCTTCCTGGCGATACGCAATGACGGGGTCTCTTTGTCCGTATCCGCGAAGTCCGATACCGCGACGGAGTGCGTCCATTGCGTCGATATGGTCCATCCACTTGGAATCGACGGTCTTGAGAAGCACCACTCTTTCGAGTTCTTTGAAGTCGAAGCCTTCCTTTTCGAGAGCGTCCACCTTGTCGTTGTAGCCCTTGTTCGCGATCTTGAGCACCGCTTCTTTTAGTTTGTACACGTCGTAGCAAGAGCAAAGTTCCGGCGTCATAAGATTTGTGCCTTGCGGAAGCATTTTCTTCTCGAGCGCAGTGTTGAACGCCTGATAATCCCACGTCTGATAGTCCGTCTTGTAGTCTGCGTAGTAGCCGATGATTTCTTCTGCAAGGTCGTCTATCATGTCCATAATTTGCTCGTGAACGTCCATGCCGTCAAGCACTTTGCCGCGCTCTTTGTATATAAGTTCGCGCTGTGCGTTCATCACGTCGTCATAACTCAAAACCTGTTTTCTTATCGAATAGTTTCTGCCTTCGACAAGTCTTTGAGCCTTTTCGATTTGCTTTGTGATTATGCCGTTGGAGATAGGAACGTCGTCTCCGAGATTCATCGTTTCGGCAATGGCTTTCATTCTGTCGCCGCCGAAAATACGCGCGATATCGTCTTCCATTGAGATATAGAACACCGTGCTGCCCGGATCGCCCTGACGACCGCTACGACCACGCAACTGGTTGTCGATACGACGGCTTTCGTGACGCTCCGTGCCGATTATTCTCAAGCCGCCGAGTGCGACGACCTTTTCTTTTTCCTGATCGCAAATTGCCTTGAACGCGTCGTAATGGTGTTTGTACACTTCTTTTGCGGCGATGATTTCGGGATCGTTGCTTGCGTGCGGAGAAGAAGCAAGTTCGATGACTTCGAGCGGATAGCCGTCCTTTTCCATCTTTTGCTTTGCCTGAAATTCCGCATTGCCGCCCAACATAATATCCGTTCCGCGACCTGCCATGTTCGTTGCGATAGTCACGGCGTTGAGCCTGCCTGCTTGTGCGATGATTTCGGATTCCTGTTTGTGAAATTTCGCATTGAGAACGTTGTGCGGAATGCCTTTTCTTTTGAGAATATTGCTGAGTTCTTCACTCTTTTCAACGCTTATCGTGCCCACAAGAATAGGTTGTCCCGTTGCGTGATGGTCAATTATATCCTGCACGATTGCGGTGATTTTTCCGCTGACTTTGGTATAAATCTGGTCGTGTTCGTCCACTCTTCTCGACGGTTTGTTCGGCGGAATCGTGACGACGTCGAGACGATATATGCCTTCAAATTCGTCTTCTTCGGTCTTTGCCGTACCCGTCATACCCGAGAGTTTCTTGTACATACGGAAGAAGTTCTGGAAAGTAATCGTCGCAAGCGTCTTGTTTTCGCTTCTTATGGCAACGTGTTCTTTCGCTTCGATTGCCTGATGCAAGCCTTCGTTGTAGCGACGTCCTATCATGATACGTCCCGTGAACTCGTCGACGATAAGCACTTCTCCGTCGCTGACGATATAGTCCTTGTCGCGCTTCATCATGAAATGCGCTTTGAGAGCCGCCTGAATGTGATGATAAAGGTCGGTGTTTTCAAGGTCGGTAAGATTGACGACATGGAAGAATCTTTCCGCTTTTGCGACGCCCTGATCGGTGAGCATGATCGACTTTTCTTTTTCGTCGATTGTGAAATCGTCTCCTTCTTTGCATTGACGTGCAAAATTGTCCGCGCTCTTATAAAGTTCGCTCGACTTTCCGCCCCTGCCCGAAATGATGAGCGGCGTACGCGCTTCGTCGATAAGAATGGAGTCCACTTCGTCGATGATTGCAAAATTGAGTTCGCGTTGCACCTTGTCCTGCTTTCTCACGACCATGTTGTCGCGAAGGAAATCGAACCCGAGTTCGTTGTTTGTGCAATACGTTATATCGCTTTCGTATGCCTTGCGTTTATCTTCCGCACTCATACCGGGCACGACCACACCGACAGTGAGCCCCAAAAACTTGTAGAGCTTGCCCATCCAAGCGGCGTCACGAGTCGCAAGGTAATCGTTGACAGTCACGACGTGAACGCCTTTGCCTGCGAGTGCGTTGAGATACGCGGGAAGCGTTGCAACGAGCGTCTTTCCTTCACCTGTGCCCATCTCTGCGATACGGCCCTGATGCAGCGCAATGCCGCCGAGTATCTGCACGTGGAAATGGCGCATTCCGAGCACTCTTTCCGCCGCTTCTCTCACGAGCGCGTATGCGTCGGGAAGAATATGATCGAGATCTTCGCCGTTTGCAAGTCTGTCTTTAAGCACCGCCGTCTGAGCAACGAGAGCGTCGTCGTCCATAGCGGAATAAGTCGGGGCAAGTGCTTCGACCTTAGCCGCAATCTTTTCGATTTTCTTAAGTTTGAATTTGTTTTCATTAAAAAGCGACATATTTCACCTTTCTATATTTCGCCTTTCGGCGCATGCGCGTATGCGCAAGATTAATTTTCGATTTTCTATTATACACTATATCGGTGCATATTTCAACAAAGTTTTCGCACCCGACAAGTTTTTATAAGTTCAGGGCAACGCAATGTGTGAGCGTGTTAGACTTTAATGCAACATCACCCCTTCCCTTCGGGCTTTCCCCTACTGCTCGAACAAATTGCTTTCTCTACCTAACATAACATCGCTCGCAGAAGGGGAACTCGGCACTCACATAAATAGGTATCGTTCACTCATTATGCCACCACGCTTTGTGCGCCAGGCAGTAGCCAACAACACGGCGCAGTCGCTTGTACTAATCGTCAAGTTCGGCGCTCAAAGGCTCGCCGCTTTGCGGCTCGAAGTTCCGTCTTTTAAGTTACTCATATCGTTTATGAGTTTTCCATAGGAATTTTAAGTGTGGTAACTGCGCTTGTCAGCACGTTCACTTCTCTTGCGCCTGCTTTCAGCAAAACTTTGGCGCATTCGTTCGCGGTTGCGCCTGTGGTGAAAATATCGTCCACTATAAGCAATCTTCTGCCTTTCACCTGCTCGAACGCACAAGCAAACGCACCTTCAAGGTTCTTTGCTCTTTCTTTTCCGTGCAATTCCTTTTGCGCCGACGTATCTTTTATCTTCACGAGTGCGGGCAAAACGGGAACGTTCAATCTTCCGCCAACTTCGTACGCAAGCAGTTCGGATTGATTGAAGCCACGCTTCTTTTCTTCCTTTTCCGTCATCGGCACGAAAACGATTATGTCCGCTTGCATGCCGCTTTTCAAAAACTCGTCCGCCATAAGCGCGCCGAGCGTTTCGGCAATATATTTCTTCTTGCCGAATTTGAGAGAATATATCAATTTCTTCGTTTCGCCGTCGTACGTAAGCGGCGAGCGATTTTTCACGAATGCGAATTTCTCGTACTGACAACGATTGCAATAGTCCGACTCGTCTTTGAGCGGCATACCGCAAGACAAACACCTGTGTTCGCCCACAAACGGCAACTTCTCCACGCATTCGGAGCAAAGACGATATCTCGTGTCTGCGACGAGTTCTTCTCCGCAAACGTCACAAGTGCAATCCACGGGGTACAATGCGTTTTTGAAAGCGTTTATCAACTTCTTCAACAAGACTTTTGCCTTTTCGCTTCTTGCGGCTTTTCTTTGTTTTTGAAGTTGTTTTCTGTCCTGCGCTTCGACGTTTTCGACGCGTTTATCGTCACCACTCATATGTGCCGCCTTCCCATTCTTTTTGAATGAGTTCGAGAAGCAAAGAATATCTTCTTGCCGTCTCGTTGTTTTGTATCATACGCTGAACCGTCTTTTTCGCACCGCTTATCACGACTATTTTTTTCGCTCTCGTAACGGCGGTATAAAGCAAGTTTCTCGTCTGCAACATATAGTTTGCGTCGAGCGCGATAACCACCGCGTCAAACTCGCACCCCTGCGATTTATGTATGGTCACGGCATATGCAAGCGTGAGTTGGTCTATATCGCTATATTCGTAAATCGACACTTTATCGTCATCAAAACGCACGGTGAACTGCATAATTTGCGTGTTTATACTTTCAACAACGCCTATATCTCCGTTGAAAACGCCGCTTCCGCGTTCGATACGCGTACCGCTTGTGACCGTCCATTCTTGCTGATAATTGTTTTGAAGTTGCATGACTTTGTCGCCTTCGCGGAATATGCAATCTCCGCGTTTGACTTCTTTCTTCATCGGCGACGGCGGATTGATGACCGCCTGCAACTCCTTGTTGAGATTTATCGTGCCTGCGCTTCCGCGCTTCATGGGACAAAGCACCTGAATGTCGCTCGGTTTCATATTCAGATACTTCGGAAGTCTCTTAGTGACGAGCGCAATGGTGTTTTGACAAATTTCTTCACTGCTGTTTTTCTCTTCAAAGAAGAAATCGTCGCTCTTGTTGTCCATATCGGGCATAATACCGTCGTTGATTTTGTGCGCGTTGGGCACGATTTTGCTCTTTTCGCTCTGGCGGTAAATCTGCGTGAGATAACTCACGTTAAACTTTCCGCACTTAATCAAATCGTTCAGAACGTTGCCGACGCCGACGGACGCAAGTTGGTCCTTGTCTCCGACAAGCACAAGTCTCGATCCGCGCTCCATAGCGTTTATGAGCGCATTGAACACGTATTCGTCCACCATACTGACTTCGTCGACGATTATTACGTCAAAAGGCAATCTCGTGTTCTCGTTGTAAGTGAAATGTCCTTCGCCGTTTTTGTAGTCCAAATCGAGCATGCGGTGTATCGTCTTTGCGTCTTCTCCCGTTGCCTGTGACAATCTCTTTGCCGCGCGTCCCGTCGGAGCACAAAGCGCGACCTTTTGTCCAAGGTCTTTGAAAAGTTGCAATATACACTTGACGATTGTCGTCTTGCCCGTACCCGGACCGCCCGTGACTATCTGCACGCCGTTTTCGATGGCTTCTTTGACTGCGGCAACCTGATTCGGATGCAATTCAAAGCCCGCGTTTTTTTCAAATCTTGCGACTTCGTGCGCAACGTCCACTCTGAAATCCGCCGCTTCCTGTTGCAGTTGCAAAAGCTTGCGTGCGATGTTCTTTTCCGTGTTGAAATTCTTCTTCAAAAGTATCGCGACATGCTCCCCCGTGTCGTATCTCACCAGGTCTCCGAGCAACACCATATCTTGCAAATTGTCGCGCACTCTTTGTTCTATATCGTCGCAATCGATACTTAATAGTGCGATTGCATTGCTTACAAGTTCGTTTTCGGGCAAATAGTTGTGTCCCGCTTTGTTTGCGGCGTCTTTGAGAAGATAGGTTATGGCAGCGCATATTCTATAATCGCTGTTCTTTTCTATACCCAACTCTCCCGCAATTCTGTCTGCCGTGGCAAAGCCTATTCCGTCAACGTCGTCAACCAACATATACGGATTTTTGCGCACGTTGTCTTCAGTTTTTACGTCGTATACTTTGTATATGCGAAGTGCCATATTGACGGAGATGCCGAGATTTTGCAAGAACATGATTGCGTCCTGCATCTTCTGGATCTTGACGTAATTCATGCCGAACTCGGTTGCTCTTTTAAGAGAAATTCCGCGCACCTTTGAAAGTTCCATCGGATATTTCATCATTTCGAGCGAGTCCACTCCGAACATATTTACGATTGCTTCCGCAGTAACCGGTCCGAGTCCGCTTATAAGTCCGCTTGCAAGAAATTTCTTTATGCCGTCAAGTCTGTTGGGCTGTGACACCCACACTTTTTCGGCAAAGAATTGCTTGCCGTACATCGTTCGCACCTGAAACTTACCTTCGACTCTTATATTCTGTCCTTCGCTTACGGGCGGAAAAATGCCGACAACGGTGAAAACACTGTCTTCGCATCTCATATCGAGAACAGTGTATCCCGTATCCTGACTTGCAAATATGACGTCTTTTATTTCGCCTTGCAGTTGCATTTTTCTCCGCTTAGCCTTTAATAAGGCTCATTTTACGTCACAAACCTAGTTCGTGACGGTTATTTTCTCAAATGGTTTCTTTTTAAGTTTATTATCGTCGCCACATACGTATTTAGCGTCGCATAGAAGCGATTTCTCACTCAAAAAGTTGCGAAAAACGGTAGGATTATCCTACCGTTTTTCTCTTTAGCATTCAAAATTGATATTTTGCGACGGCTTGCTTGACTTCGTCAACCTTGTCCGTCTCTTCCCACGTGAAGCCGTCTCTTCCGAAATGGCCGTAGTTGGAAGTCGCACGATAAATAGGTCTGTCGAGTTTAAGGTTCTTGATTATCGCCTTCGGACGCAAATCAAACACTTCTCTGACCACTTTTGCAAGGTCTTCGTCGCTCACTACGCCCGTGCCGTACGTATTGACGTAAATCGAAACGGGATGAGCCATGCCGATTGCATACGCAACCTGCAATTCCGCTCTCTTGCAAACGCCTGCCGCCACAAGGTTTTTGCAGATATAGCGAGCCATATAAGACGCACTTCTGTCAACTTTCGTGGGGTCTTTGCCGCTGAACGCGCCGCCACCGTGCGCGCAGAAACCGCCGTAGGTGTCCACGATGATTTTTCTGCCCGTAACGCCGCTGTCGCCTGCAGGTCCGCCGATGACGAATCTGCCCGTCGGATTGATGTAAATCTTGGTGTCGTCGTCGATATACTCTTGCGGAATAGCGCGACCTATAACCTTTTCGATGATTGTTTCTTCGAGAGTGTCCATATCGACGTCTTCGGAATGTTGGCAACTCACGACGATAGTATCCACTCTTTCGGGAACGTCGTCGATATATTCGACGGTGACTTGCGCCTTTCCGTCGGGACGAAGCCATTCTATTTCACCGCTCTTTCTCACTTCGGTGAGTTGTCTTGTGAGCGCGTGAGCAAGAGTTATGGGAAGCGGCATCAAGGATTCCGTCTCGTCGCATGCATAACCGAACATCATGCCCTGGTCGCCTGCTCCGATTTTGTCGAATTCTTCGATGTCGTCGGTGTCGGTTGCGTTGTCAACGCCGAGTGCGATATCGGGAGATTGCTCGTCAATGGAACTCAAAACCGCGCAGGTCTTGTAGTCGAAGCCGAGAGACGAGTCGTTATATCCGACGTCTTTTACGACTTCGCGCACGACTTTGGGAATATCGCAATAGTGTTTGGTGGAAACTTCCCCCATAACCATAACCATACCCGTCGTCGCGCACACTTCAACGGCGACTCTCGCAGACGGATCGTCTGCGAAAATGTCGTCGAGTATTGCGTCTGCGATCTGGTCACACACCTTATCGGGATGTCCTTCCGTCACGCTTTCAGATGTAAAAAGTTTTCTTTTCATTAGATTTCTTCGATGTCTTCGTCTTCAAGGCGATGGGGTGCGATGATATCTCCGGGTTGCGTCTGATTTGCAGCAACGGTGGTGATATTCTTATAGCACTTCATACCAGTACCGGCAGGAATGAGTTTGCCGATGATGACGTTTTCTTTCAAGCCGACCAACGGGTCGATACGATTGTTGATAGCGGCTTCTGCAAGGACTTTTGCAGTCTCTTGGAATGACGCTGCCGACAAGAAGGACTCTGTTGCGAGTGCGGCTTTGGTGATACCGAGCAACGTACGTTTTGCCGTTGCGGGAACGCCGCCGTTTTCAAGTGCTTTTTCGTTTTCTTCTTCGTAGGAGAGCAAGTCCACCAAAGTGCCGGGAAGCATATTGGTGTCGCCCTGATTTTCGATACGAACCTTGCGGAGCATTTGTCTGACGATGACTTCAACGTGTTTGTCGTTGATTTCGACGCCCGCGGTACGATAAGCGGATTGAACTTCTTTTGCGATGTATTCCTGCACGCCCTTGACGCCTTTTGCGCGGAGCATGTCTTGCGGGTTGATAGAACCTTTGGTGAGCGGATCGCCTGCGCCGATAGACTCGCCTTCCTGAACGAGAATATTTGCATTGTACGGGATTGCGTACGCCTTGGTTTCTCCGTCGGGAGCGGTGACGGTGATTTCACGGCGATCGTCGCTGATGTGGACGAGACCGCTTGCCTCGGTGATGACCGCTTTACCTTTAGGATTGCGCGCTTCGAACAATTCTTCGACACGCGGGAGACCTTGAGTGATATCGTCGTCGGTTGCAACGCCGCCCGAGTGGAAGGTACGCATCGTAAGCTGCGTGCCCGGCTCGCCGATTGATTGTGCCGCGATGATGCCGACTGCTTCACCGATCTTGACGGGGTTGCCCGACGCCATGTTCTTGCCGTAGCACTTCACGCACACGCCGTTCTTTGACTTACAGGTAAGTATCGAGCGGATAAGCACACCGGGTTGATGGTGCATGTCTGCGCCGTTCTTTTCCCAGTAAGAAGTGAGCACGTTGTCGATTTCTTTCGCCTTGTCGGTGGAAATGAGCGTGTCGCCTTCGCAGATGATTTCGCCGGTTGCGGGATCGACGACGTCGCCGATGGTGTATCTGCCTGCAATACGGTCTGCAAGTGCTTCGATGACGCTCTTTTCGTCTCTGATTGCCGTGATGAACGTACCCTTGGTGTCGCCGCAATCCTGTTCGCGAACGACGACGGAGTGAGATACGTCGACGAGACGTCTCGTAAGATAACCGGAGTCAGCCGTTTTAAGAGCGGTGTCCGCGAGACCTTTTCTGCCGCCGTGCGACGAAATGAAGTATTCCAAAACGGACAAACCTTCACGGAAGGAAGAACGGACAGGCAACTCGATTGTACGACCTGACGGGTCTGCCATCAAGCCACGCATACCTGCGAGCTGACGTATTTGTCCCATGCTACCACGAGCACCGGAGTTTGCCATCATCCAAATCGGGTTGAAATCGTCAAGGCCTTTCTTGAGTTCGCCTTCAACCTTGTCTGCCGCGTCTTTCCAAATCTTGATGATTTCTTTGTAACGACCTTCGTCGGAGAGCACGCCGCGAGCGTGGAGTCTTTCAATCTTGACGACTTCTTGTTCTGCGTCGTGAACGATGAGTTTCTTGTCGCCCGGGATGTGCATATCGAAGACGGATGCGGTGATTGCGCCGATGGTCGAATACTTGTAGCCGAGAGCCTTGATTCTGTCAAGCATTTCCGCCGTTTCGGTTGCTCCGTGATATTTGAAGCAGTTGTCGACGATCATGCTGAGTTGTTTCTTGCCGATTGCCATCGCCTTCTTGCCGAGCACCTTTTGGATGCTTTCGCGAAGAGCGGTGATTTCACGCAAATTCTCTTTGGTCTTGGAAAGGTCGAGATCACCCGCTTCTTTGATTGCGGTTGCGATTTGACCGATTTGGTCGTCCGTGAGAGAACCTTTCTTTAATATGGAACGCGCGCGCACGCACGTATCTGCGTTGACGTTGTTTGCTCTGAACAAGTCGACGATTGCATGGAATTGATTTTCGTCAATTGCCGCATTGATGCCGAGAATACCTTCGACTTCGAGTTGTCCCTTGTTTGCTTCGACGTCTCTGTCAACGAAGTGCAAATCTTGCGGGAGATTGTTGTTGAAGATGAAACGGCCGACCGTGGTGTGCAACAACTTGTTGGAAGTAGTGCCGTCTTCGTTTTGAACGGGAACGCGAATGTAGCAGAGAGATTGAAGCGTAAGGTCTTTGTCCTGATACGCCATCATTGCTTCGTCGAAAGAACTATAATAGTTGCCTTCGCCCTTTGCGCCCGGCTTGACGATTGTCAAGTAGTATGAACCGATAACCATATCCTGCGTCGGTGAAACGATAGGTTTACCGTCGGAGAGTTTGAGAATGTTGTTGGTGCAAAGCATCAAAATTCTCGCTTCCGCTTGTGCTTCGATGGAGAGCGGTACGTGAACTGCCATCTGGTCGCCGTCGAAGTCCGCGTTGAACGCGCCGCAGGCGAGCGGGTGGAGTTTGATTGCTCTGCCTTCTACGAGCACAGGTTCAAACGCCTGAATACCGAGTCTGTGAAGCGTCGGTGCACGGTTGAGAAGAACGGGGTGATCTTTGATGATTTCTTCAAGAATATCCCACACCTGATTCTTGCCCGTATCGACGAATCTCTTTGCGCTCTTGATGTTATGGCAAAGGTTGCGCTCGACAAGTTTGTTCATGATGAACGGCTTGAAGAGTTCCAGAGCCATTTCTTTGGGCAGACCGCATTGATAAAGTTTGAGTTCGGGGCCGACGACGATAACCGAACGACCGGAGTAGTCTACACGCTTACCGAGCAAGTTCTGACGGAAACGTCCTTGCTTGCCGCGGAGCATACCGGAGAGTGATTTCAAATCTCTGTTGCCGGGACCGGACACCGCTTTGCCGCGACGGCCGTTGTCGATGAGAGCGTCCACCGCTTCTTGAAGCATACGCTTTTCGTTGCGGACGATGATATCGGGCGCGCCGAGTTCTTTGAGTTTCTTCAAGCGGTTGTTGCGGTTGATGACTCTGCGATACAAATCGTTAAGGTCGCTCGTTGCAAATCTGCCGCCGTCGAGTTGAATCATCGGACGAAGTTCGGGCGGAAGCACGGGGAGAACGTCGAGAACCATCCATTCGGGTTTGTTGCCCGATTGACGGAACGCTTCCACGATTTCAAGGCGTTTGACCGCTTTGATACGTTTTTGTCCGACGGAATTGTTGATGATGTTTTTGAGTTGTTCGCTTTCTTTTTCAAGGTCGACTTCCATAAGGAGTTCCTTCACCGCTTCCGCGCCCATACCGAGTTTGAAATCGGACGGAGAATATTTTTCGAGAAGGTCTCTATATTCCTTATCGGAAATGACTTGTTTCTTGTGGAGTTCGGTCACGTTGCCCGGATCGAGAACGATGAAAGACACGAAATATACCACTTGTTCGAGTTCCTTTGGAGAAACGTCGAGAAGAATTGCGATTCTGGAAGGCACACCGCGCAAGTACCAGATATGAGTGACGGGGCAAGCGAGTTCGATATGTCCCATTCTTTCACGACGCACTTTGGACTTGGTCACTTCAACGCCGCACTTTTCGCAGATGACGCCTTTGTAGCGGATGCGTTTATAGCGTCCGCAATGGCATTCCCAGTCACGCGTAGGCCCGAAGATCTTTTCACAGAAAAGACCGTCCTTTTCGGGCTTTTGCGTACGGTAGTTTATAGTTTCGGGTTTGGTCACTTCACCGTAAGACCATTCTCTGATCTTTTCGGGTGAAGCGATACCGATTTGAATTGCATCAAAATTGCTGAGTTCGTACATATTGTCATCTCCTATTACTCTTCATCGGAGCCTGTGCCGAAGAGATCGCTGAGATCGGGAGTTCCTTCGGTGAGTGCGCTGAATATGCTTTCGTCATCGTCGTCGGTGTCGAACAGGCTGGTGTCTGCGCCGCCCTTGTCGTCCTGACCGAAGTTTTCAAAGATGTTGTTCTCGCCGCCGAGAATATCGATTTCTTTGAGTTCTTCGTGTTTTCTCGTTGCAGGCGTATCGAAATCGGTGTCGTCGTCATAGTCACGGAGTTTGACTTCGTCTCTGTCTTCGGTGAGCACTTTGACGTCGAGAGCGAGAGATTGCAATTCCTTGACGAGAACTTTGAATGATTCGGGGATACCGGGTTCGGAAATGTTCGTGCCCTTGACGATTGATTCGTAGGTCTTGACACGTCCCACCACGTCGTCCGACTTGACGGTGAGAATTTCCTGCAACACGTTTGCCGCGCCGTATGCTTCCAAAGCCCAGACTTCCATTTCACCGAAACGTTGTCCGCCGAATTGCGCCTTGCCGCCGAGCGGTTGTTGCGTCACGAGGCTATACGGGCCGGTGCTTCTTGCGTGGATCTTGTCGTCGACGAGATGATGCAGTTTGAGATAGTACATATAGCCGACCGTCGTTCTGTTTTCAAACGGTTCGCCTGTTCTTCCGTCGTAGAGTTGGATCTTGCCGTCCACTTCGCCGTCTTCGTTGACGATTCCGCATTGTTGGAACAACGCTTTGATGTCCTGTTCGTTCGCGCCGTCGAAAACGGGGGTTGCGACCTTCCAATCGAGCATGTGAGCGATAAGTCCAAGGTGAACTTCAAGAACTTGTCCGATGTTCATACGGCTAGGAACGCCGAGCGGGTTGAGCACGATTTGAAGCGGAGTGCCGTCTGCCATGAAAGGCATATCTTCCTTGGGAAGAACTCTCGAAACGACACCTTTGTTGCCGTGACGACCTGCCATCTTATCGCCGACGGAGATTTTTCTCTTTTGCGCGATATAGACGCGGACGAGTTTGTTGACGCCGGGTGCGAGTTCGTCTTTGTTCTTTCTCGTAAAGATCTTGACGTCGACTACGATACCGCTTTCGCCGTTGGGAACTCTGAGTGACGTATCGCGAACTTCTCTTGCCTTTTCGCCGAAGATCGCACGGAGCAATCTTTCTTCGGGAGTGAGTTCCGTCTCGCCCTTCGGGGTGACTTTACCGACGAGAATATCGCCTGCTTTGACTTCCGCACCGACTCTGACGATACCGTCTTCGTCAAGGTTCTTGAGAACGTCGTCGGAAAGGTTTGGAATATCTCTTGTGATTTGCTCGTCACCGAGTTTGGTGTCGCGGCATTCGATTTCGTATTCTTCGATGTGGATGGAAGTGTACAAATCATCGCGCACGAGTTCTTCACTGATAAGGACTGCGTCTTCGTAGTTGTAGCCTTCCCATGACATGAAACCGATGAGCATGTTTCTGCCCAGAGCAAGCTCGCCGTGATCGGTTGCGGGGCCGTCCGCAAGAACGGTGCCTTCCTTGACAAGATCGCCCTTTTCGTTGTATTGGGGAGCGTACACTCTGTCACCCTTGCTGACAATCGGATGTTGATTGATGCAAGTGGATTGGTTTGAACGCTCGAATTTACTGAGAATATAAGTATCTTGCGTGCCGTCGTTGCATTCCACGACAATCTTGTCGCTGTCGACGTACTTCACGAAGCCGTCGTGTTTTGCGATCTTGAGAACACCCGAGTCGTACGCAATCTTGTGTTCGACGCCCGTTGCAATCATCGGTGCTTGCGGTTTAAGGAGCGGAACCGCCTGACGTTGCATGTTAGAGCCCATAAGAGCACGGTTGGTATCGTCGTTTTCAAGGAACGGAATGAGCGCGGTTGCTATTGAAATCAACTGTTTGGGGTTGACGTCCATGTAGTCCGCTCTTTCTTTCGGGACTTCGCGAATATCTTTTTGAATACGGCAGTTGACACGGTTGCGCAAGAATTTGCTTTCTTCGTCGAGCGGTTCGTTCGCCTGTGCGATGACGTATTTGTCTTCTTCGTCCGCCGCCATATACACGACTTCGTCGGTTACGACGCCCGTCTCTTTGTCGATCTTACGATAGGGAGTCTCGATGAATCCGTATTCGTTGACCTTTGCGTAAGAAGAAAGGGATGTGATAAGACCGATGTTCTGTCCTTCAGGAGTTTCTATCGGGCACATACGACCGTAGTGTGAGTGGTGAACGTCACGCACTTCGAAACTTGCACGTTCTCTGTTGAGACCGCCGGGGCCGAGTGCGGAGAGTTTACGCTTATGCGTAAGTTCTGCAATCGGGTTGGGTTGATCCATAAACTGAGACAACTGCGAAGAGCCGAAGAACTCTTTTATAGCACTCGTAACGGGACGAATGTTGATGAGCGTTTGCGGAGTGATTTCTGCGTTTTCCTGAGCGGAAGCCATTCTCTCCTTAATGACTCTCTCAAGACGAGAAATACCGATACGGAATTGATTTTGGAGCAACTCGCCCACCGCACGAACGCGACGGTTGGACAAGTGGTCGATGTCGTCGCAAGTGCCGAAACCGTAACGCAATCCGAGGTTGTAGTCTTCGATTGAAACGATGTCGTCAAGCGTGATGTGCTTGTAAACGAGTTCGTCCACGGACGCTTTGATTGCAAGGATGAGTTGGTCTTTGTCGTCGCCGAACTCGTCCATCAACGCTTTGAGATTCGGATAATAAACTCTTTCGAGAATTCCGAGTTCTCTGGGGTTGCAATCGACGAATGCGTCAAGGTCAACCGTGTTGTTGCCGATGACTTTGAATTTCTTTTCTTTACCGTCCTTGTCGGTGTAAGAAAGCCACACGACGTTGACTGCGTTGTTTTGAATTTCAAAACCTTTCTTTTCGTCGACGATTTCGCCTTTCTGTGCAAGAATTTCGCCTGTGACCGGACTCACGACGTCTTCTGCGAGTTTGTATCCCGCAATACGCGAACCGAGTGCGAGTTTCTTGTTGTATTTATAGCGACCGACTCTTGCAAGGTCGTATCTCTTGTAATCGTAGAAAGTGTTGTGAATAAGAATGTTCGCACCTTCGACGGTGGGAACTTCGCCCGGACGCAAACGACGGAACAAATCTATTTTGCCTTGTTCTTCGTTCTTGCATTGAGCGTCTTTCTGGCAGGTGTTGACGATCATCTCGTCGCCGCCGAACAAATCTATGATCTCTTCGTCCGTTCCGTATCCGAGCGCACGAAGAAGAGTGGTTGCGGTTATCTTTCTCGTTCTGTCAACGTGCACCCATTGCACGTCGTTGGAGTCTTGCTCGTATTCAAGCCACGCGCCTCTGTTGGGGATGACCGTCGTTGCGTAACGCGGCACGCCGTTCTTGTCGAGAATCTTGTCGTTGTAAACGCCCGGGCTTCTGACAAGTTGGGAGACGATAACGCGTTCTGCACCGTTGATAACGAATGAACCGGAGTCCGTCATGAGCGGGAAATCGCCCATAAACACTTCCTGTTCCACCACTTCACCGGTTTCGGTGTTGGTGAGACGCGCCTTTACTTTGAGCGGAATAGCATACGTTGTGTCGCGGTCTTTGCACTCTTTGACGGTGTACTTCGGTTCGCCGTCAAATCTGTGTGACAAAAACTCGAGTTTCAATCTGCCGGAGAAGTCAACGATCGGAGAATAATCTTTGAAAACTTCCGTGATGCCGGCATCAATGAAATTTGCGTAGGAATTCTTTTGCACCTCAATGAGATACGGAATCGGCAAGACGTCTTTAATTCTTGAAAAATCACGTCTTTCGGTTGTTCCGTACATTTGATTGTGAATTCTTTGGGACATATATTCACTCCTTAAAAAAATTGCCTTGGATTGCGATTTGCAAAAAAACTTTTCGGTTTTTGAAAAAATTTTTTCCGACCGCCAAAAAATTTTCTCATAAATCTACGCTTTCGTGCGGTTTCGCCATAAAAACATAAGTCTTTATAACCCCCTACCCCCAAAAACGTGCTGTTTTAGGGGTAGAGATTCGCATTATTGCGCAGTTTTTTATTATATATTGAAAAATCAAGACTGTCAAGCGTCGCGCGCATATATTTTTAACAAATTTTAAGTTATTTTATATATTAATTACACGCGGGCATGTTGCGCGCTTCATTAAAGACAACTATATGCGCTTGCGCATTTTTCAAAAGCAAAAATGCGCTTATCTATATATCAAATCAATTTCCCTTTCCTCAGGTGTTTTCCCCATTGCCGTTCCCCCTTAAAAGGGAACCCACGGCAACCGCGTAGCGGGGGACAACACTCAGCACTCGCATAAATAAGTGTCGTTCACTCATTATGCCACCACGCTTTGTGCGCCGGCTACGCAACAACATGGCGCAGTCGCTCGTACTGCACACACAAGGGCTCCCTCACGTCAAAAACAAGCGAACTTGTGTGCGAGTAAGAAAGATGAACGCGCAGTTTTTGGCGCGTGGGAAAAAGGAACACAAAAGAGCAAAAGGCAAACGATTAAAACAAGTTGCAATCGTTGCAAAATGGGCTTGTGTGTGACGTAAGCTCGGCGTTCGATTTGCTCGCCGCCGTTGCGGCTCGTGTTCCGTCTTCGAATATGTGCATAAAACAAATATCTATTTTTAATCAGAAAATGAGCGCACTCTATTGAAAAATCACGGGCGGCATAGTATAATTTTTTTATGAGAATAGACAAATTTTTGAAAGTATCAAGAGTTATCAAAAGGCGCACCGTGGCGCAGGAAGCGTGCGACGGCGGACGCATAGAAATCAACGGCAAGGTCGTCAAACCCGCAAAAGAAGTGAAAGTCGGCGATGTCGTGACAGTCACTTTCGGCAACAACTCGATGTCGTTTGAAGTGCTGTCCACCGACGAGCGTCAGACAAAGCAAAGTGCGGAAACGATGTACCGCATTTTGCCGTAAAAGGTGGTTTAATTGCAAAAACAGCAAGTTAAACCGTATTATTTTGCGATTTTTCGCAAATCGTAATTTACAAGGAGTCTTATGAAAATCAACGTTATCATCACGGCAGGCGGAACGAGCCAACGCTACGGAGTCGAAAACAAACTTCTCGCTCCCTGCAAAAGTTCCTGCGTTCTCGTAGAAGCAATAAAGCCCTTTCTCGATACGGAAGGGGTAAGCAAAATCATCGTTGCGATTCATCCGTCGTTCAGCGACGAGTTTCTCAACGCGCTCGAAGTCGCGCATATCGAAGACACTCGCATAATACTCACAAACGGCGGACTTACTCGCACGCAAACCGTGAAAAACGGACTTCGCGCAATCGACGACGATTGCGACTACGTCATCATTCATGACGGCGCGCGCCCCTACGTTTCCAAAGCGCTCATCGACAGCGTAATCGCAGGTGCGGTCGAACGCGGAGTGGCTCTTCCCCTTCTTCCGCTCACCGACTCGCTCGTGTGCATAAGATTCGGCGTCGACCCTGTTGACAGAACGGAATATCGCAGAGTGCAAACTCCCGTTTGTGCAAAAAGAGATGTCATCGTCAAAGCGTATTCCAAGTGCGTCGGCGAATATCTCGACGACATAGCAGTGCTTCAAAAACACGCTCCTTGCGACGTGAGAATGATTGAAGGCGACCCCAAAAACATAAAAATAACCACAAAAGAAGACCTGAAAACTCCGCTTTGCGGCATAGGTTACGACATACACCGCTTCAAAAACGGCAACGGAATTAAACTTATGGCAACTTTTATACCCTGCGAGTTTTCTTTCGTCGCGCACAGCGACGGCGACGTTGCTCTTCACGCGCTTATGGACGCCATGCTTTCCGCAATAGGAGAAAAAGACATCGGACATCTCTTCCCCGTCGACGATAAAAAATACGACGACGCGGACAGTGCGGACCTTCTTCGCACGGTGCTGGGCAAAGTTTCCGAAAAAGGTATGAGCGTGCAAAACGTATCGGTTGCCATAATCGCGGAGCGTCCTATGCTTGCTCCGTTTATAGATACAATGCGCAACAACGTATCGGCAATTCTCGGCATTCCGTGCGAGAAAATCGGCATAACCGCCACGACTAACGAGCAAGTAGGAGACCTTGGAAACTCAAAATCCGTTGCCGCATTTGCGACCGTGCTTTTGGCTTAAAAATCGCTCAAAATCGTCGGAAAACCGCTAAAAATTCGTGTTTTTTGAAAAATGCAACCGATAGTTGCGCATTTGACAATCAAAATCGGTGGCGCAACCGCACTTCGATTTGCAACAATGTAGGCACGAAAACACAAGGCAGGTAAACGTTATGGACATCAAAACCGCAAACAGATTGTACGAACTCAGAAAACAACACGGATACTCGCAAGACGAACTTGCCGAGATGCTTAACGTATCTCGCCAGGCGGTTTCAAAATGGGAACGCTCGGAGAGTTCTCCCGACACCGACAATCTCATAGCACTTGCAAGACTTTACGGCGTAAGCCTTGACGAACTTCTCGGTTACACCGCACAAGCGAGCGACGCATGCGACAATAAAGACGAAACGTCAGACGCCGCAAGCGACGGCAACGACGACGCTTCAACCGTAAACGTTGAAAGCGACGGAGACAAGGTGCATGTCGACGAAGAAGGTATCCACATCGAAGACAAGGACGGCGCGAAAGTCGTCATCAAAGGCGGCATTGCAAAACTCGTGAACAAAGTCGTCGGAGACATACACGTCGACGGTGTGAAAACAACCGTAAACGGCAAAGAAGTGCATTGCGACAAAGACGCTCCGCACGTCGAAATCGCGGACGGCAAAATCGTGGTCAGCGAAAAAGACAAGACTGCACGAATAATCAACGACTGCGTGTGGGGCGTATCCTTCCTTCTTGCAACGATTGCGTATCTTCTCATCGGTTTCCTTTGCAATTTGTGGCATCCGGGCTGGATTCTCTTCTTCGCACCGTTCGTTCTCGGCGGAATTTCAAGCACGATAACTCACCGCAACGCAAGCGAATTTCCGATAGTATTTCTCTCTCTCGCCACGTATTTACTCATGGGGTTTCTCGCAAATCTCTGGCATCCGGGTTGGGTGGTTTTCATTCTCATCCCCGCATATTACATCGTGGTCGAGCCTATAAAGAGAGCGGTCAAATCCAATCACAAAATCGAAGTTACACTCTCAAAAGACGATAACGACATCGACGAAGAAGACGAAAACTAATTAATGTTTTTTAGGCAAAGGCACGGAGCAAATTCCGTGTCTTTTAATATTGCATAAAGTCTATGCAATATTGTTGACTTATGCATAAAATATCCGTATAATCGTATTAAAGAAAACAAACATAAGATAAACTCATCGCCGGGTGAGAGCGTCGGTTTGCGTCGATAGGCCTTTTTGAAGACGTAAACGAGACGCCTTTTTTATTGGAGAAAACATGGAAAAGACGAAAAACACAACGTTGAGAGAATTTGCAAAATACGTATCGGCAAACGTAATCGCCATGATAGGTATTTCCTGCTATATTCTTGCGGACACTTTTTTCATTTCTCTCAATTTGGGAGACACGGGACTTGCCGCACTCAACTTCTCTTCTCCGTCTTTTTCGCTGGTGTTTTCTCTCGGCATGCTGTTCGGAGTGGGCGGCGCAACGAAATTTGCCATTCACAAAGGCGCAAAAGACGCCGACAAAGGCAACAAAGTCTTCACTCACACGGTTATAGTGGTCGGTGTGATTTCTTTGATATTCGTGCTTATAGGCGCATTTTTGAACGGACAGGTGGCGAGTTTGCTCGGCGCAACGGGAGATACATACGAACTGAGCAAAACGTACGTGCAAATCATTCTTTGCTTTGCCCCGTTCTTTATGTACAGCAACGTTTTTCAGAACTTCGTCCGCAACGACGGCGGTCCGAGACTTGCCATGATTGCGACGCTTTCGGGCAATCTTTTCAACATAGTTTTCGACTACGTTCTCATCTTCCCCGCAAAACTCGGCATGCTCGGCGCAGCTCTTGCCACCGGCTTTTCCCCGATTGTGAGCATACTCATACTCTCACTGTTTTTCATCCGCAAAAAGAACACCTTCAAGCTGACGAAAACGAAATTCAATTTTCGCACGGTCGGAGACATTGCAAGACTCGGTCTTGCGTCTTTCATTGCGGAATTCGCATTCGGCGTCGTACTTTTGATATTCAACAAACTTTTCGACTCAATCGGCGGAACGGTCGCAGTTGCGGCATACGGCATAATCGTCAACGTGTACTACGTGACAAACGCGATTTTCAACGGCGTTTCGTCGGGCACGCAACCGATGATAAGTTTCAGTTACGGCGAAAGCGACCACAAAAAAATCCGCAAAGTGCTTAAATATGCACTTATAACCACGGCATGCACCGCCGCTATAATTTACGTCGCGTTATTCTTCGGTGCAAAAGGCATCGCAGGCATCTTCAATCAGAAAGGCGCACCGGAAGTGCAAAACATCGCGGCCGTGGGCATGCGCCTATACTTCATATCCGTGCTGTTTTCGGGCTTCAACTTACTCTTCTCGTGCTATTTTGCCGCGTCAAACAAAGGTTTCTTTGCCCAAATCGTCACTCTTATGCGCGGTGTGGTGGCGGTCATTCCGCTTGCCTTCCTGTTTGCTAACCTATGGGACATGACGGGACTTTGGCTCGCAACTCCCGCCGCAGAACTTATAACCCTTGCGGTTACGCTCGTGCTGTTTTTCGTCAACAACAAGAAAAACTCCGTCCCTGCTAAAACACAACTCTACGTCCGAGACTGACACTCTCGTTTGAAACACAACCGCAACAACGACGTTCCCAAGTATGAAAACCCTATAAAATGAAGAAAAAGCAAGTCGAAAATAAACGGTTTATAAAAACCTACGACATAAAAAAGCACCGATTGCTCGGTGCTTTTTCTTTTCCAAATACGGTATTTTTTATCGAATCGATATTTGAACACTGACGACAAATCATTCAAACAACGTCGTTGACAAATATCTGTCGCCCGTGTCGGGCAAAAGAACGACTATGTTTTTCCCGGCGTACTCGGGACGTTTTGCCACTTGCAACGCACCGAAAAGTGCCGCGCCCGACGATATGCCTACAAGCACTCCTTCTTTTTTGCCGACTTCTCTTGCCGTTTCAAACGCGTCTTCGTCTTTTACCGCAATCACTTCGTCATACACGCTAGTGTCAAGCACTTTGGGAACGAAGCCTGCTCCTATACCCTGAATTTTGTGCGCGCCGCTCACACCTTTTGACAAAACGGGAGAAGAAAACGGTTCGACTGCCACGATTTTCACGTTCGGATTCTTTTCTTTAAGGTATCTTCCGACCCCCGTTATAGTTCCGCCTGTGCCGACGCCCGCTACGAATACGTCGACGTTTCCGTCCGTGTCGCGCCATATTTCGGGTGCGGTTGTCTCGTAATGCGCTTTCGGATTTGCAGAATTGACAAACTGCCCTGCAAGGATACTTCCTTCTATTTGCTCGTGCAGTTCGTTTGCCTTGTCTATTGCGCCCTTCATGCCTTTTGCGCCGTCCGTAAGTACAAGACTTGCGCCGTATGCAAGCATGAGTTTTCTGCGTTCGACAGACATGGTTTCGGGCATGACAATGACCACTTTATATCCGCGCGCGCATCCGACGCACGCAAGGCCTATGCCGGTGTTGCCCGAAGTCGCCTCGATTATGGTTGCGCCGTCTTTTAGCAAATTTTTGCTTTCGGCATCGTCGACAATTGCCCTTGCGACTCTGTCCTTGACCGAGCCTGCCGGGTTGAAATATTCGAGTTTCGCAAGCACTTTTGCCTGCAAATCGTATTCCTTTTCGATATGTGACAATTCAAGAAGCGGCGTATTGCCGACAAGCTCGCCAACGGACTTGAACACTCTTGACATAAGCACTCCTTTCAGCATAAATCGCCGCTTGTTTTTACGTTATATTTTGCACAATCGCAAGATAAAGCAATCGTTTTAGTTCAATAAAGCCCGCTTTTGCGTAAAATCAGCCTATTTCTCTAACGTATTCGTCCGAGAATTTTCTCGAAGACGGCATCGGGTTTATACGTTTCATGACTGCAAACGTAACGAGCGAACACACCACGCACCACGTTGCGTCCGTGGGCAGAAACACCGCGCAACCGACCATCCACGCTTTTGCCATGGACATTGCCGTGCCGACGTAGAAGTTGAGCATCAGATACATATACGTCACGCCCACCGAGTAGCATATCGCAAGAGCACAAAACGCCCCTGCAAGCATACGCCAGATGTTCGGACAAGCGGTGTTTTTGAATCCCCTTGCGACGTATCCGCATACAGGTGCGCCTATCAAAAATCCGAGAATATATCCGAACGTCGGTTTCAATACGTAAAAAATACCGCCGCCTGCCGTGAATACGGGAATCCCCGCAAGCCCCATTATTATATATATGAGTATGCAGAAAAACGCATCCGTTCCGCCGAGCATAAGCCCTGCGAACATGCAAAATGCAAACTGCATGGAAACGGGCACTATGCCTATAGGAAACTTGACGAATGCACCGACTATAATCAGTGCGAGAAATATTGCTATTCTGACGAGTCTCAACGTTCTCGACATTGCCTTAGAGCGAGTTTTTAACATAAAATTTTCACTTCTCCGATTCGCAGATTCTCTTCTTTTCCGTCCCCGTATCTCACAATAAGTCCGCAGTTTTCGTCTATATCGACCGCAATCGCTTTTTCAGCCGAGTTTTCTTCTTTGCAAACTTCGATTTTCTTGCCGATGAGCATCGAAAGTCGTCTGTATTTTACCACGATATATTCCTTATCGAAATTCTCAATCAACTCTCGTATCTCGTTCACTATCGTCGCAACGATTCTGTTTGCCGCGTTTTCGACGCCGTCTGCGACTGCGCAGGCCTTATCCTTTATTTCTTCGTCGAAACCGCCGTCTTTTTCATACAAATTGACGCCGATACCCATAACGACCTTGTCGATTTCGCCGTTCTTTGAAGACGTGGCTTCGCAAAGTATGCCCGCGCATTTTTTACCGTCGACGTACACGTCGTTCACCCACTTGACAAGCGCGTTTTTGCCGCACACGGAACGAACCGCATCCGCCGTTGCAATCGCACAAATAGGAGTGTAGAACGCAATCTCTTCTCTCGTTTTCGGCGTGACGACGAGAGAAAAATACACGCCCGCATCCTTTGGAGAATAAAACTTTCGTTCAAACCGTCCGCGCCCTTTTGTCTGCTCTCTTGCCACGATCAAAAAATCGTCGTTTTCGCCGTCTTTGAGCATAGCTTTTGCGCGCGTGTTGGTTGAGTCGAGCGAGTCGAAAACAAGCACTTTCAAAGGCTTTTCAAGGCGTTTTTCAATTTCAAATCGATTTACGGACTGTTCCATTGCAAAAATTATAACATCTTTCTTGCAAAAAGTCACAAAATCGCACAAAATGCTCAACAAAAAAACGCCCGATTGCCGAGCGTAATTTTTATTGTTTTTCTCTTGTCAGAAAGCAAACACAAACACCATCGAGCATACGATGCCCACGAGCATGCTCACCGCCGGCACTCTGCCTTCTTCCATAAGAATGGATTGCGGCAAAATCTCGCAAAAAGTGACGTAGAGCATCGCACCGCCCGCAAGCCCCATGCAAATGCCGCTTGCAAGCTGACTTATGCCACCCACCGCCAAGCCTATGAGCGCACCCACAACGGTTGCAGCGCCTGCAAGAGCCGTGAGCAAAATTATCTTCCACCCCTTTACGCCGCCGCTTGCGAGCGGAGCGGAAATCGCCATGCCTTCGGGGATGTTGTGCACTGCAATGATGATTGCAACCAAAATGCCAGTCTGCGAGTTTGACGCGCCCGACGCGCCGATTGCCATGCCTTCGGGAAGGTTGTGAAACGCGATTGCAAGCAACATAATAAGCCCTGCTTTGAGCAACGATTTTTTGTCTACTGCCTGCACCGCCGCCGTATTGCCGCATGCGTTGGCTTCCATAAGAGCGTCGTTTGCCTCGATGACCTTTGTCTCGTGATGCAACTCTTCTATGCTCTTGTGCGTGCCGCGCATATTCTCGATGACGTCAAGCATCTTGTTCAAGCCGAAAATGATGAGCATACCCACAACGAGCGCGGAGACTGCAATCAGTATTCCCGACTGCTCAAAAGGGTTTTCTATCTTTGAATACTCCACGGCTTCGGGCAACATCTCAAAAGTGACGACGCCCACCATCACACCGCCTGCAAAACTCAAAACTCTGCCCATAACTTTGTTGCCTTTGTTTTTGAGCAGCACACCGATAAAACCGCCGAGACCTGTTCCGACAATGCCGGCGACAAGCGACAGAACCAAAATAAGTATTTGTTGTTTATTCATATAATTCTCTCTCGACGCTGTTATACATTGAAAACCGTTTTCATATCAATCTTTTTGACCAACAATCCGTCTCTTTTTCGATTTTATTCACATACTATGGTTATGAGAAGAACAACCACTTTATGCGTGCGCGCGCTATGCACGATTATACTTTTTCTTATTGCGGCGGCGATATTTGCTCCCATCGTGCAAATTTTCGTCCCCGTCCGAATTGCGTGCGCAAAGGAGCAATATAGAATGATAGCCTGTTTTTCAACCTACTACGGAGACAGTTCTCAAAATAGAAAACACAACATTGCCCTTGCCTGTCGAAAAATTGACGGCACGATGCTGTATCCCGAAGACGAGTTTTCCTTCAACGACACCGTGGGCGCAAGGACGATCGAGAGCGGCTTCAAATCTGCGTATATCATTCAAAACGGAGAATTCGTCGAAGGCGTGGGCGGCGGAGTGTGCCAAGTGTCAAGCACCCTTTACAACTGCGCTTTGCTTGCCGACCTTGCAATAACCTGCGTGAGAGCGCACTCTCTTGCGGTGAGCTATGTCGCTCCGAGTTTTGACGCAATGGTGTCGTCAACAAGCGATTTGCGCTTTGTCAACGTATCGTCTTCGCCCATAACAATCAAAATGAAAGCGGACGGCAAATATCTGCGTGCCGAAATGTACGGAATCGATACAAAGACGATAAAACGCCGCTCGCAAACGGTGGAAAATCTGCCGTTTGAAATCGAATATCGCGACGACGAGAGCATCGAAGCGGGCAAAGAAATCATAGACACTTACGGCAAAGAAGGTCTGCGCTCGAAAGGCTATCTCGAATACTACGAAAACGGCAAACTCGTAAAAACCGTTCTTATTCGCTCGGACACGTATTCGCCCCAAAAGCGCATTGTTTTGCGCGGAGTTAAATCACCATTGACATAAAGACTCTTTTGGCGGTATAATTTATACAATATCTCAACAGGAGTATTGCTATGGATTATCAAAAAGTTTACGAGCAATGGCTTGCGTCGGACGAACTCACGAGCGAAGACAAACTTCGCCTTGCGTCCTTAAGCGAAGACGAGAAAAAAGAAATGTTTTATTGCCCGTTGCAGTTCGGCACGGCAGGCATGCGCGGCGTGCTGGATCTCGGCACAAACCGCATGAACGTTTTCACCGTCAAACGCGCAACGCAAGGTCTTGCGCAATACATCAAGACTCTGGGCAAAGAGGCAATGGACAGGGGCGTTGTCATATCCTACGACACCCGCCGTTTCTCAAGCGAGTTTTCAATCAAAGTGGCAAAGGTGCTTGCCAAAAACGGCATCAACGCCTACCTTTTCGACACGGTGCACCCCGTGCCTATGTGCTCATTTGCAATCCGCCACTTAAGCGCGATTGCAGGCGTTATGATCACCGCATCGCACAACCCCAAGATCTACAACGGATACAAAGTTTATGGCGAAGACGGCGCGCAGATGTCGCCCGAATCGACAGATAAAGTGGTCGAATTTATAGACAAAACCCCGTATTTTGACATTTGCGAAGAAAATGCCGACATCACGGCGGACAACATCAAAGGGCTTGACAACGTGCTTGTCGCACCGCATATAACCGTCATCGGCAAGAGCGTGGACAACGCATATTTCGACACGATAAGCAAGCTCTCGCTATCCCCCGCCGCCGTTGAAAAGTTCGGCAAAAACGTCAAGATTGTCTACACCCCAATTCACGGCAGCGGATATATGCCCGTCACCACCATACTTTCAAGAATGGGCATCACCGTCAACGTTGTCAAAGAGCAGGCTCTGCCCGACACCGAGTTCTCCACCGTGCGCGTGCCAAATCCCGAAGAGGCGGACACTCTCCGTTTGGGAGTGAAACTTGCCGACGAAATCGGCAGTGACGTCGTCATCGGCACCGATCCCGACGCCGACCGTATGGGCATTGCAATCCGTGACGACAACGGCAAATTTGTCCTTCTCAACGGCAACCAAATCGGCGTTCTGCTTGCCGACTACATATTTAGAAGAAAGACCGAAGAAAACACTATGCCCGACAACGGCGCGCTTGTGAAAACCATCGTCACCACCGAGCTTGCACGAAAAGTGGCAACAAGTTATGGCGTGACCACCTTTGACGTGCTCACCGGCTTCAAATTTATCGGCGAAAAAATCAAAGAATGGGAAGAAAACGGCAAATACACTTATCTGTTCGGTTTTGAAGAGAGCTACGGCTCACTTGTGGGCACTCACGCAAGAGATAAGGACGCAGTTGTCGCAAGCATGATTTTTGCCGAAATGATTTGCTATTACGATTCGATCGGCAAACGCGTCTATGACGTGCTGCAAGACATCTACAAAAAGTTCGGCTACTTTGTCGAAAAGGCAAAATCAATCACTTTCGGCGGTCTTGACGGCATGCAGAAAATGGCGGATATAATGAACGAGATTCGCTCCACTTCTTTCAGCGAGATCGCAGGCACAAAAGTGCTTGCGCAAAGCGACTTTGTCACTCGCAAGAAGACGTATGCGGACGGAAAGGCAGAAGACATCACCCTGCCCAAAACCAACGCTTTCAAGATTCACCTTGACAACGGCGATTGGATTTGCGTGCGCCCGAGTGGCACCGAGCCGAAACTGAAATTCTACGTTGCAACAAGCAAACCCACGCAAGACGCCGCCACCGCCCTTGCCGACAGCTATCTCGCCTATATGGAAAACCTTGTGAAATAACAAAACACATAAACAATCTTCGACAATTTTACAATAATAGACACAAAGAAACGCACCCGATTGGTGCGTTTCTTTTATTATTCACATTCTATTATATTCTTTGCAGAACTTCCCTTGCCATCCTTTTCACTTCATATCCTGACAAACCTATCGTATTTCTGCTAAGTCTATCTACATCCATCTTCAGAACTTCGTTTAACCAATCCGCTCTCTTATCCGCTGCATTATGATAAACGGCAGTACGACTAGTATAGGTGTTAGTTTTTCTCCATGCCAAATGTGTCCTATCCACATAATCGTAATAGGCATAAGACACAAACCAAGATGCGCCCATAGTTTCAAGTCCTCTTCCGTATTTACCGTTCATTTTTCTACTCCCCCTTTATCGGATTTTTCTTTCATTCATATTTCGTCTTGATATTAAGTTTTATTAAAAGTGTATATCATCTCTCCTGATTTAAAAGCTATCAACAGTATATACAATTTGTGTCTCATCTTTCTCTCCTAATACATTTTCCCCGTACATTGTAATTAGGTAATACCTAATTGTCAAGATAAAAATTTAGCAATGCCTAATAATACACATATCATAAAGGTGTTGTCTTATTTAAAAACTGTTGAATACCATTTTCTTTGGCATACTTTGCAGGTCGATACACAACTCTTTCATTTTTTAATTTTATTGAAGATTTGGATTCCACAGATATTTGTTCAAATCGACGTAGCCGTCTTTGTCCACTTCGATGCCGTCCGCGCGCAAAAGAGCCGCTTGCGCATCCGCGCCGCCAAATGCGAATGCAGGGGCGCATTTGCCAAAGCGATTGACCACTCGAAAACACGGGATATGTTCGGGATCGGGATTGAAATGCAAGGCATAGCCCACCGCTCTCGATGCGCGCGGTGAGCCGCAAAGCGCGGCTATTTGCCCATAGGTTGCCACTTTGCCGCTTGGTATCTTCTTGACCTGTCGATATACGACATCATAAAAACTCATAGTGCTTATGTTGACAAAAACGGCGGTTTTTATTCGCATTGCGCCGATATAAACTGCCGTTTGTGTGTTTTATTGCTTTATTATGCCACGCTCTATAAGAAACTGTTCAAGCACTTCGGCTGCGTCTCCGCACATCTTTGCGCACGGGCGCGTGCGATAGTATTCGGGAGTGCGAGCGTCGGGAGTCGGATTGGTAGTGGCTCTTGCACCGAGAATTTCACGACAGACGATAGAGCCGTTTATCTCTTTGAACCGTCTTGCAAGCTCTTGTATTCTGGCATAATGTTGCGCCTTTTTCGCTTGCGCGTCGGGCAAATCCGGATAGGAATAACCTTCAAGCAAGCCTTCCACGATAAACATGCCGCTCACCGCCCCGCACACTTCTCTGAGCCTGCCCATGCCGCCGCCAAAGGACGAGCAAAGCATAAGAGCCTGTTTGCCTTCAAAGCCCGTGACGTCCGAAAAGGCAAGTACCACCGCTTGTGCACAACTGTATCCATCAACAAAATTCTTTTCTGCAATTTCGCGTCTTGTCATATCAGCCTTCGATTGCGTCAAGCGCAGGTTTGAGATATTTCTCGGCATCGATTTTTTCCACTTCGCCCGCGTCCACGGCTTGCGCGATTGCTCTGTCCATAGGCAACTTGCCAAGCACTGCAAGGTCGAAATCTTTTGCGATCTTGTCCACGTTGCCGCTGCCGAAGATGTCTATCTTCTTGCCGCAATCGGGGCACTCGATATAGCTCATATTTTCAACAACGCCGTAAATGTGGATGTTCATCTTGTTTGCCATCTTCACTGCCTTTTCCACGATCATGGACACAAGGTCTTGCGGAGATGTGACGATGATTATTCCGTCAAGCTTGATGGATTGAAACACCGTGAGCGGCACGTCGCCCGTTCCCGGAGGCATGTCCACAAACATAAAGTCCACGTCGCCCCAATTGACGTCCGTCCAGAACTGTTTCACCATGCCGGCGATGACAGGGCCGCGCCATATAACGGGGTCGTTCTCGTTGTCAAGAAGAAGGTTGGACGACACCACTTTGATGCCGAACGCGCTTTGACGGGGATAAATTCCGTTTGCATCCGCTTCGATACCGCCGCTTATGCCAAAGGCTCTCGGTATGGACGGGCCTGTGATGTCCGCGTCCAAAATGGCAACCGATTTGCCTTGTTTTGCTTTGCCCACGGCAAGCAGTGACGTGACGAGAGATTTTCCGACTCCGCCTTTGCCGCTGACGATGCCGATGACTTTTTTGACGTTGGAAAACTCGTTTGTGCTTTCCTTGACGATTCTCGATGCGCAGTCTTTTCCGCAAGACTCGCAATCGTGCGTGCATTCGCTCATATATATAACTCCTTGCGCTATCGCGCCAATTTTTTGTCTTATACAATGATACCACCAAAGCGGAAATAATAAAAGCCTTTTGTCCAAATATTGTCGTGCGCACGCCCAAATCCGCGCGACAGCGTATAAAAACCCGCCGATTTTGCAATAATCTCTTCATCACCCCAAAGGAGAATAACCTATGAAACTTATCGACAGCAAAACCCTATCCAACCTTGCTCGCGCATACGCAGGCGAAACCCAAGCCCTGACTCGCTACCGCTTTATCGAATACGGCGCGCGCAACGAAGGCTACTCCGCTCTTGCCGAAGTGGTGGACAAAGTGGTGTACAACGAGTTCAACCACGCAAGAGTGCTCTACACCTTCATTCAACAGGCAAGCACGAAGACCATCGAAAACATAGACGTGTCCGCCGGCTATCCGTTCAAAGAAAAGTGGAATCTCGAAGAAAATCTCAAACTCGCCGCCGAAGACGAAGAAAACGAAGTGAAAATCTACAAGCAGTTTGCTAAAACCGCGCGTGAAGAAGGCTTTGACGAAATAGCCGACGCTTTTGAAATGCTCTCGGGCGTTGAACACTGCCACAAACTTATGTTTGAAGACTTGCACAAGCAACTCAAAGACGGCACGATGTATAAGAAAGACAAGCCTGTCAAATGGAAATGCTCGGGTTGCGGCTACGAATCCGAAAGCAAAGAAGCATGGGACGTTTGTCCCCTTTGCAAAGCAAAACAAGGCGTTGTCATGCTCAAACTCGCCGACGGCAACTAAAAATCAGCGCAAATCTACAACTTCGCAATCGGCAATTGCAAACACAATAAATAAGCAATCACAAAACAAATCAACTGAAAATCCGACATATAAAAGAACGGCAAAATGTGCCGTTCTTTTTCAAATCATAGGTTTATCGTGTCGATTTTACAATATAAACTGCATTTTATGCAATTTTCTCTCCGATTAATTATATCCGCGCAGATCGACGTGGGGGACGGTTTTTTCAAAATAGGTCTTGAAACGCAATGCGTCCGTTTTGTCCACGGGAGTGTAGCCGTGCGCGATGCAACCGTCGATGTCTTTGTATTTTTGCATGAAATATCTCGGCGTGTTTTTCACCATTTCCGCTATTGCTTGCATGTCTTCGTCGGTGTGGAACTCTTTGATCAAAGTCGTGCGGAACTCGTGATCCACTCCGCTTGCATTGAGAAGGTCTATGCTTGCTTGGATCTTGGATATATCCACCCTTTCAAGCCCAACGGTGAGCGGATATTTTTGCGGGCTGTTTTTCACGTCCATAGCCACGTAGTCCACAAGCCCTTTTGCAAGGATTTTTTCCACGACGTCGGGGCGAAGTCCGTTGGTGTCAAGTTTCGTTTTGTATCCCATATCGCGCACTTGTTGAAAAAACTCGGCAAGATCGGGTTGAAGAGTCGGTTCTCCGCCCGTGACGCACACGGCGTCCACGAGCCCTTTGCGCTTTTGAAGATAGTCAAACACTTCTTCACCGTCCATTTGCTCCACCTTCAAATCGCCGATGACAAGGGGCGCGTTGTGGCAAAACGGGCAACGGAAGTTGCACCCGCCCGTGAAAACCGTGCAGGCGATGTTGCCGTCATAATCCACCATTGAAAACTTTTCGTATCCGCAAATTATCATACGCCTATTTTAGCACACCGCGCGATTTTGTTCAATGCGTTTTTACACTTTTTGCTCTTTACATTGCGATTTTGCAATGATATAATTTTTTCATATACAGGTGCGCTGTGAAAAGGAACAAAAAAACGTATTGGCTCGACATATTGAAACTGTTTGTCGTCTTCTTGAAGATCGGCGCGTTTTCGTTTGGGGGCGGATACGCAATGATTTCGCTCATCGAAAACGAAGTGGTCAACAAAAAGCAGTGGATAACAAAAACCGAGCTTGCCGACATCTTTGCAATTGCCGAAAGCACTCCCGGGCCTATTGCCATCAACACCGCAACCTACATCGGCGTGAAACAATGCGGGATATTGGGCGGAATTGTGGCAACGCTGGGCGTAATCATACCTTCATACGTCGTGATCGTTGCGCTGTCCTATCTCATAGAAGCGGTCAAAGACAACGTGTGGGCGGGCTACTTTTTCAAAAGCATACGCATTGGCGTGCTTGTGCTGATTGCAAAAGCGGTGTTTTCCTTTGTCAAGGACCTACGCAAAAACGTGGTGTCCGTCGCGCTTGCAATCACTGCGTTTTGCCTTGTTCTGCTCACAAACGTGAAGGTGACCTACATAATTCTTGCCACGTTTGTCATAGGCGCGCTCACCGTTGCGACAACCAATTTTGTGAAGAAAAAACTCTATCACTCGGTCGGCACTCCCGAATATTTCAACGAGCGCATAGGCTACAAACCCCAAAAAGACGAATATATCCGTATATCGACAAATTCCGCCGCCGACAACGCTCTGCTCGAAAACAGCAAAACCGCGATTTCGGACGGCGAAAAAGCACGAAAAAGCGAAAAGGAGAGTGAAAAATGATATATCTCGAACTCTTCTGGACGTTTTTCAAAATCGGGCTGTTCACAATCGGCGGCGGGCAAGCGATGATCCCCATGATCTCGCAAGAAGTCGTGCAAAAAGGTTGGCTGACAATCGAGCAAGTGCAATCTTTCATCGCCATATCCGAGAGTACGCCCGGTCCTTTTGCCGTGAACATTGCAACCTACACGGGCGTGTCGGTGACGTCGTCAATGGGAGTTGCTCAAAGCCTTATCGGCGCGATTTGCGCAACGTTCGGCGTGACTTTGCCGTCCGTTGTCATCATAACAATCATCGTCCTTGCCCTTGCAAACTTCATAAAACGGCCTGCCGTGCAAGAGACCTTCTCGTACGTGCGCTCCACCGTGACGGGACTGCTTGCCGCCGTGCTTGTGAGCTTTGTGCTCTCCACTCTCTTTGGCATATCCAACGTGCTTGGCAACGAGCCAATATCCTTTGACGTGATAGGCACTTGCATATTCGTCTTTCTTATGGCGATATCGCTTGTCAATGTGAAAGGCAAGTTCCTGCCACCGATTGCAATCATACTCTTGTCGGCGGTGATAGGCACACTGTGCTACGGCTTTATACGATAGAACCGCCGCCATATCGGCAGAATATACGCGCGCTTGCAACGTTTGAAAACAAAAATACATAGAAAAAACGACGGAATATCCGTCGTTTAGTTTTTCTTTTTTGTTGTGCTTTTTAGACAAAGAAACGTTTTTTGATTTCACTGCCCAGCACTTGTCTGCCGAAAATCAGCGAGAATGCGATTTCTGCAAGTCCCACGCCGAGCGTTGCAAGGGATGCGATCCAGTTGTAACCCGCATAGTGCAAAGACAAGCAATAGTTGAGCGGGAACAAGGCGATCATAAACAGCGCAAGCACGAAGGAGTGGAAGGCATATCTATACCACTTTTTGGTGATGACTGCGGTGAGCAATGTCACGACGCTCAATGCGCCTGCCGTGCAAGGTATCACGTAAGAAAGCGCGATGTAGAACTTGCCAAAGTGCAAACACACAAGAATCGCAAGGATCATGAGCCAAAATGTCGATCTGTAATAGAACGTCCTAAGATCCGTGCGGAAAAAGACAAATTGTCCGATGACAAGCCAGAAAAATCCCACGGACGCAAGCCCGATGTATATGATTGAATACACCTTGGAGATCACCGACGCAAGCAGCAAGCCCACAAGCGTGAGCACGGAGAGAGCGATAAACACGTCTCTGACGGTCTTTCTTGCGTTACGTCTTTTTTCGTTGGCGTTGTAAGGGGCAAAATCAAAGTTTTCGTCCGTTTTGTCCGTTGCCTCGACAAGACCTGCGCCGCAAAGGGGGCAGTTGTCGTCATATTCGGGATGATACGTTTTGCAAAGTCTACAATATTTCATCATTTATCTCCGTTTGTCTCTATGTACACGTCAAGACCTTCCGCCGTCAACGCTCTGACGAACTCTTTTTCAAGGTGTGAAGATTTGAAAGTCCTTGAGAACGTCAGCACGCACTCGTCGCCGAACGTCACGCCTGCAAGTTTGTAGCCCGAGTCCTTAGGCTCTTTCAAGCAAAACTCCACTCTGTCCACGATCTCGGACAATTCTTTGGGCGGATTGAGACGTCCGTAGTTTGAAAAGTCCATAGACACGGCTTTGTTGTCCATAATATATTTTGTGATTTTGAGCCCTATATCTTTGAGCGCAAGCGGCACAAGCGCGATAAATTTGTTGCGTTCTTCACGCATATTCGCGTTGACGTTCTCTTGCAAATACTTTTCGTTGAGTTGCTCTTTGAAGCACTCTTTGACCGCGTTTACGTATGCTTGGATGCCACCGTCCACGCTGTCTTTGAGCGTCACGTCAAGATAGAACGAGAAGTTGCGCACCGTGTCAGACGGGAAAAATTTGCGAAGATTGACAGGCACTCTTGCGTTGATGTCCTTGTTGCTGCCCTCTTTCTTGCGCATATCGAACATGATGCCGAATATGATCGCAAGCACGTATTCCGTGATGGTTGCACCGTATTCTTTCGCCTTTTGATTGAGCTTCGATGCGGAAGTGATCACGTGAGTCATCACGCCGTGGCGAGCCTTGGGGAGCTTGGGGATATAGGTGAAATTGATCTTTCTTTTTGCGTAGTCGTGCTTTTCGGCATACACTTGAAAGCTGTCTTCGATCTCGGTGGGAGTGGGCAAATCGCGATAGTCCTTTGCGCTCTTGTAGTCTTCGATTCGCTTACCCGTCTTGATCTCGTAGTATCTTGCAAGCAAACTCATAAGGAAAGTCGAGCCGCCCGTGCCGTCCGTGATGCTATGGAAAAACTCGCATCCGATTCTGTAATCGCTGTACACCACTCTGAAAAGATAGCGTTTGCCGTCAAGCGGAATGGGTTGGAACGAATAAAGGCTCTCTTTCTCCACTCTGGGCTTGAAAGGCAATCTCTCAAAATAGTACCAGAACGCGCCGCGCTTGATGGTGACCATAAGCGTGGGAAATCTCGGCACGAGATCGTCAAGTGCTTGTTGCAAAATCTCGCCGTCCACTCTCTCTTTCATCACCGCCGCAAAGCGGAAGAGCGTGCTGTATTCGTTTGAAGAGGATGACGGATACACTTTTGCCGCGTTGTCGAGCTTGTACCACTCGGTCGGATCAAAAATGCTCTCCTTCTTCTTGCTCTTCACCGTGCCTTCAACAAGAGAATCGTATTGAACGCCGAAATACCTTGAAATCATTTCCAAAGTCTTTTGATCCACATCTTCACCGTCTTCGGCTTTTTGGATCTCTTCAACGTCGAGCGACAAGCGTTTTGCAAGCTCGTCAACCGTGAGATTCTTGTCTTCTCTGAGTCGTTTTATAGATTTTGAATACTCCATACTTCCATTCCGTCGAAAATTTATTTCGCATTGTGCAAATACTTATTAATACAAAAATCTGACATAATGCATTTATTAGGACACTATCTTAACACGCCAAGTCGCTTTCGTCAAACGATTTGCCTTTGCCGTCACGTTTTTATACTTTTATTAAAAACCGTCCGACATCGCGCCCGCGCATAATGCGCACGCGTATATGCGTACAACACATGCGATTTATGGAATAGAGCGCATAGACAAATTGAACGCGTCCCTTGCCGAAGAGCAAACGGCAAGAGCCAAGGAAGACGAGAACGAGTAGCGGAATGTACACATAGTACATGAGCAACTCGCCCGCAGTCTGACGAAGGAAAAAGCGCAACCAAAATTGGTTGCGCTTTGTTGTTGCTGTTTGTATTCGGCAAGTTATCTCTTGGAGAATTGGGGTGCTTTACGAGCCTTATGCAAACCGTATTTCTTACGTTCTTTGGCTCTCGGGTCACGAGTGAGATATCCTTCTTTCTTGAGAATTGCTCTGTATGCTTCGCTGTCTGCGACGCAAAGTGCGCGAGCAATGCCGTGACGAATTGCGCCTGCTTGACCGGTGTAACCGCCGCCGTACACATTGACGAAAACGTCGAACTTGTCGGAAGTGTTGGTTGCAACGAGCGGTTGGTTGACGATGAGCTTCATCGTGTCGAGCGGGAAGTACTCGTCGAGAGTGCGTTTGTTGATGACGATATTGCCGTCGCCGGGAACGAGACGAACTCTTGCGATTGCCGTCTTTCTTCTGCCGGTGCCGAGATATTGTACTTTCTTGGTTTTCTTAGTAGCCATATTTCACCTCTCAATTAGTTGAGTTTGAGCTCAACCGGGCATTGTGCCTGATGATCATGCTCTGCACCTGCGTAAACGCGGAGTTTCTTGAGCATTTTTGCGCCGAGCGTGTTCTTGGGAAGCATGCCCTTAACTGCCTTGTACACTGCGAATTCGGGTTTTTCCGCCATCAATTTCTTGTATTGGATTTCCTTGAGTCCGCCGATGTAACCGGTGTGATAGCGATAGTACTTATCTTCGAGTTTGTTGCCCGTGAGAATGACTTTGTCGCAGTTGATTATGATAACGTGGTCGCCGCAGTCGACGTTGGGAGTGTATTGTGGTTTATTTTTGCCCTTCAAGATAGTAGCAACTTGAGAAGCGAGACGACCGAGAACCATATCGGTTGCGTCAACGATGTACCACTTGCTTTCCACTTCGCCCGGCTTTGCCATATAAGACTTATTGTTTTTTGCCATTGAAGACAAATCCTTAGCCATAGTGCTAACCTCCAAAAATTCTGTTTTTGCAAGAGAGTCGGCGTGTTCGGAGGGGCTAGTTCTTCCCACAGTTCATACTTCTTCCAAAAATATGCTTGTTAATAATATTAAATTGCGCGCTATAAGTCAAGCGTTTTTCCACAAAAAGTCCCGATTTTTGCACATTCGGGGCATATTCGTTCATCGACACGCAAAATAGGGTGGCTTGCCGCGCGACGTTTCAACGAACTTTTTGCGGATTTCAGTTTTTCTACGCCGTCAAAACTCAATTGTCATAGCGGCGCAATCGAGATTTTTAAGAGACTTCTCTTCTCCGTTCACAAGCGTCTTTCCGCCTTGCAAACCGACGATCTCAAACGATAGTTTTTCCGTCTTGCAATCGTCGTTCGGCGTTACGGTCAATGCGTATCCACCGTCCGTTTTTCGCATATCAAACGCAACGAATCCCGTCTCGTCGTACATCTTGTACGAGTTTTCTCCCGGATAAATTTTCACGGTCAGATTCTTGAAATCCTTGCAGTTGAGTTTATCTTCTTTGCATACGTCAAGAAGCGGAACGATTCCGCCGTCTTTCACAAAAACGGGGTATTGATCGAGCGGACATTCTATCTCGTATTCCCTGTCGCCGACAAATTTGACGCCACTGAAAAAGTGCGTCCAGTTTCCTTCGGGAAGCCAGACTTTTATATTTGTCGCGCCGTTTTTTCCGCGCTTTACGACAGGGCAAACAAGCATTTGCTCTCCAAAGAAATACTCGTTGCGCCATCTTTTAGCGTAGGCGTTTTTATCCTTGATATAGTAATAAAGCGGACAAACGAGCGGCACACCGTCTTTTGCAGTACGAACGTTTGCGGTGTAAAGATATGGCAAAAGTCTATGGCGCAAACGCATAAAATCTTCCGCAACGCTTTCAACTTGTGGATAATTCCACGGTTCTTTGCTCATAGATTTATTGTTTGAATGCAAGCGGTTAACGGGTGAGAACACACCGAACTGCAACCATCTGAGATACAATTCCTGATCGCCTTTTCCGAAAAGATGTCCGCCGATGTCGTGCGACCACCAAGTGTAGCCTGCGTTTGACGCAAGCGCGGTGAAATACGGCTGAATTCTAAGGCTGTTCCAGCACACGACGGTATCTCCCGAAAAGCCGAGCGGATAACGATGCGAGCCGAGCCCCGAATATCTTGACAAAATTATGCCGTTTTTGCCGTCCCTACAAATGTCCAGCGTGTGATAATGGTTGAGAAGCCAAAGCGGATCGAGATTTTTCATTTTCGATTTCGTGCCTTGCTGCCAGTCTATCCACCAAAAATCGACGCCTTCTTTTTCGTACGGATGATGAAGAATATCAAAATACGCATTCAAAAACTTTTCGTCCGTCAAATCGAACTCGACCGTTTTCTTGGTTGTAGGGTCTATGTCGCACGCTTTCGCCATTTCGGGATATTGCTCTTCAAAATAGCGCACACCGTCGCGCGGGTGCAGATTCATTGTCACCGCAAGGTCTCTCTCTTTCAAATCCGCAAGGAATTTTTTGTGGTCGGGAAACAACTCTTTCTCAAACGTGTATCCTGTCCAACCTACCCCCTGAAAAGACTTGTAGTCTGCGTCCTTTGGCGCGTTTTTGACGATATGCCAGTCCATATCCACCGTCGCAACCGTGAGCGGAACGTCCCTTTTTGCAAACTCGTCCATAAGCGCGATATATTCGTCCTGCGTGTAGGCGTGATAGCGGGACCACCAGTTTCCGAGCGCATATTTGGGAAGAAGCGGCGTATATCCGCAAAGCGAATAAAATTCTTTAAGTCCGCCGAGATAATCGTCTTCGAACACAAAAACGTATTTGTCAGCATACGTTTTCTCTCTTTGTTTCACCGAGCCGTCTTCCATAAGCAAAACGGATTTGACGTCATCTATTTCACTGACGCCGTTTTTTGCAAACAGACCTTTTCTTATGTGAGAAAGACAGAAATGGTCTTTCGCTTCTCTTGTTCTTTTCCATCCGAAAAGCACACCGAACGTGCCGTCGAGCGTGCGAGCCGTGCCTCCGAGATTTTGAGAATTGCTCGCCTTTCTCCAGTCCTTTTCTTCGAGAGTTTTTACATATACGTTTAGCGAATCAAGGTCAATGCAAAAATAATACTTATCCGTCAAAATCAACACTTTATCCTGCGCTTTTTGCACTGTAAAATGCGGATTTGCGAAATTTCTGCAAGAAACCATCTGCGTTTTATTGTCCGTAAACGCGCCTTTTTCTACGCGGATAATTCTGTCCGAAAGCACGCTTATTCTCACGTCGTCGTACACCGAAACGTTGGCTTCGTTGCAAGGTGCAAGCGTTGTTGAAAATCTCATAATCCGTTCTCCGTTGCGAATGCGCACGCAAAAACAGCACGCGTTTTTCGCCTGTGTATTTCATGAATAATTGTATCAATTCAAGCACGTTTTGTCAACGTCGGACATACCATATTCGTATGCTCGCGTCGCGCGTTGACACACACAGACAAAAGTGGTATACTTGTTTCACCGAAAGGGGAGAAAATATACAGAAGACAAAATCATGAAAGAAAAATTTCAAAAAACTTTGAATATTATAAATCGTTTCATTCAATCGGACTATTTTATTTTATTTGCCGCCGTCATGATACTGATAGGTTGGTGTTTCGACGTTTGGGCACCTATGCTTGCGGTGCTTGCTCTCGTTGCGATACTTCCGCTTTTCTTCGGTAAAGGCACGAAACAAGTGTTGTGTGTGGCGATGATGTTCACACTGATAATCCGCTCCAACCGTCACCGTCTCGACGATTACGCGTGGCTTCTTTTTCTCGTGATAGTTTTGCTTGTGGGTGCGCTGTTCAATCTCATAAGATACAAGCGTTCGCTATTCCTTCTCTCTCCAAAGAAAATCAAAGGTTTCCATTGCTCGCTTCTGGCACTCGCAATCCCGTTTGCACTCGGCGGCGCAGGTACTCCCACGGAAAACGCGCTCGCCATTCTGGCGGCTCTCGCACTCGTGCTCGTTGCAGGTACGTCGTACTCGTTCTTCGTCATAACTCAGGATGAAAAGGACAGAAAAGGCATGGCGGAATACATTCTCAAAGTGCTGTTTGCAATGGGTGTGGTGATATGCGCTCAAATGATAGTTTACTTCTCGTCGTTCGACAATTTCGACGAAGTCGTAAACGCCATGGTGATGAAAAACGTCGCTCTCGGCTGGGCAGGTCCGAACAACGTCGCTCCGACGTTGAGTATGACGATACCCGCCACTCTTTACTTCTGTATAAAGAAAAACAAAGCGACGCCGCTTTTTGCGATAATGGCAACACTCGAATACATATTTATCATTTCGACGGGTTGCCGCGGCGCAATTTTATTCACCACAATCGCAATGCCTGCTATGTGTCTGTACGTCATGGCAAAATCCGAAAACAAGGTGCTTTTCGGCGTGACGCTCGGCATGCTGTTTGCGGCGATTATTTTTGTCTGTGCTTATTACGGCGAGTACGTAAGCAAAATATTGACCACCATTCTCAACAAAGGTCTCGACAGCAGCGGCAGAGTGGAAATGCTTTATCCCGAAGCAATCGAAGTCTTCAAAAAATGGCCGATTTTCGGTTCCGGTTGGGACTATCATCTCGGAGGTATGGCTCACAACAACTACACACCGTACTGGTATCACTCCACCGCTCTGCAAATCATTGCAACTATGGGCATAACAGGCGTCATCGGCTTTGCATTCTTCTATTACTTCCGCTATCGCACTTTCCTTGCAAGCCGCAAAAATCCTGCCGCTATCATGCTTCTTTGCGGAACCGTTTTGTTTGACGCCTACGGAATGATAGACACGAACTTCTTCGGTCCGACGTTCTTTATTATGCTTCTTATTATGACGTTCGCCGTTGAAATCGACCTTCCAGAAAACAAATGCCGCGCATTCGGCGGACACGATCCGTTCGTTGAAATCGCAGATTTCTTCAAATGTCTTTTTGCAAAACTCTCCGTCAAGAAACTTCCGAGCGACGAATACGTCCGCGAGATATAAGACAAAGATTTTGCCAAGATACTACATTTATTACACGCAAAAAGCCTGCGCATAGCAGGCTTTTCTTTTTGCTTTTTGGTTTGTTGCGATTGCCAATCACGGCGGCAACGCTTATTGTTTTTTGTTTTTCTTTTTTGCGTCGAAGGCGGCGATTTCTTTGTTGAAATCAATCTCGGTGAGCTTGCCTTTGTTGGCAAGATAGCAATGCTTGCCAAGGGCAAATATGTATCTGTCGTGATCGAGACTGTCGCTAAATACGTTCTCCACTTCGACGTTTGGCAAAATCTCGTTCAATCTGCGCACTTTCTCTTCTTTGCGGCAAACTTTGCCGAGCAAGTGTCCGTTGTCTTTGCTGTGCGGACTTGCAATGCAATAATCGATTTTCATACGCCGCGCGATTTCTTCGATAAGGAAATCCGGGCTTGCACTGATAAGCACGGTTTTTCTTGACGGATCTCGATTTTCGGGCTTGAAAAAGTCATAAATGTCCTTTTCGTGCTTGTCCCAGTACTTCTTCACCGTTTTCTCCGTGTTGATGAGTTTGACGAAATTGAATGCGATTTTCTTGAATATGGGCACGGGCAAAATCTTGGTAACCATCAAGAAGCCCCACAACAATTGAAACGGCAAAAGCACAAGAGTCCACGGGCAATGGAGCATGCTCCAGTACCAGTAATGAAGTGCGCTGTCGTATGGAATCGCCGTCTTGTCAAAATCGTAAATATCTACAATAGTTTTCTCACCTTGTTCCATATCGTATATTGTATCAAACTTTTCAACGCAATACAAGAGCGAAAAATCAAAACTTGAATAATGCATCACCGCCGCAAAATTTGTATCTTAAACCACAAACCCGACATAAGTAAACATTAACGAAAAGCCCTTCGGGGCATCGCCTAGTGTACTGATAGTACACGAGACGACGATGAACCGAAGGGCTTTGACGAAGTTATTCGCAGTTTAGTGTATAAACGAGCGCGATATTTAGATGAAGAACAAGAAAGAGCCACGCTATCGGCAACCATAATGTACACATAGTACATGAGTTGACGGGAGCGTGGCTCTGACGAAATTATTCGCTAAATAGCGCGCTCGTTAGTCGCGCTCGTGAGCAACGTTGAAATCCGCATAATAATTCAATGCCACGCAATCGAACGAATTGTCGCTCTTAAACTCGATGCGCGTGCATCCGCGTTGAGAGTGGACTTTGTATATGCCTGCGTATGCGAGATAGTCTATGGACATGCCGTAGGTGAGGCGGATTGAACGGTCTGCTCCTGCGGGCGTGAAGTTGACGGAGAAGTTGTTGTAGTGATCGTGTCCGCAGAAGATGCCTTGCATGTAGTGCGTGAGCCCCGTTTCAAACAACGTATCGGTGCCGCTGCCGCAGAATACGCCGTATGTGCGGACGCCGTTTTTCTTCTTGTCGGACTCGCCCATCTTGCCGTAAATGAACTCGGTTGTTCCGCGCTCGGTGGTGACTTTCTTGCCTTGAGTCATTTCTTCACCGCTGTCGATAACGTTTGCCCATGCACTGCGGTACTCTGCAAGCGGAATGTGGAAGAACGCTACGTTGTTGACGGGATTTCCGCCGTTGAGTGCGGACAATCTTTCGATTTCGGTTGCGTACCAGTCGATTTGGCATTGATGGATGTTGTCGTATTTCCATGCGATTCCGAAATAGTCGCCGTCTGTGTAACTGTGGCTGTCAAAGGTCACTACGGTCTGATTGATAGAACCGTCGCTGTTCTTTACGACTATCATATCGTTGCCGAAGCCGCGTGCGTCGTCACCGATATAGTCTTTTTCATCGCAGAATCCGCGACGGAACAAGCAATACTTGAAGCCTGCGCCTTCGTAGTAGTCGCAGATTTCGTCACGGCCGTAAAGGCTGTAAAGTTCGGTATCGTGGTTGCCGAAAGCAAACGTCCAGTACACGCCGAGAGTTTCCATCATATTTGAGAAAATCTTGGTTGCGTTAAGATTGTTGAACGTACCTGCCTGGAAAGGAACCGGGTATGCGATGTCGCCGGTGACGACGACAAGGTCGGGTTGTTCTTGTCTTATCATGGTTGCAACAGCGTTCATTGCCCATGCGTCTTTCTGTTGAGAGAAACTGCCGCCGCCGATATGTACGTCGGTGAACTGCAAGACCTTGAAGTCTCTGCCGTCTTCTTTGGTGAATGTCCAGTATCCCGTGTCGCTGTCTTCAGGCTTGACGGGTGTAAGTTGCGTATGATCGGTGTATTCCACCTTTTCGTAACTCGTTGCTTGTTTTATTAGAGCATTCGTTCCGACGGCGGTTGCGATTGCGCAGCCACTGAAGAAGATGACTATTGCAAGCACTATGCTACCCGTGATGATAAATGCTTTTATCGTGCGCTTTTTCTTTTGTTCGGGAGTGAGTTGCTTTTTGACTTTTTTGCCTTTCTTTTGCGCTTTCTTCTCTTCCTGATCGGAAAGGATGCCTTCTTTTTCGAGCGTTTCGTCCGTGTTTTGCACGGTTTCGTTTTGCTCGGTGGCGATTTCGTTCTTGATTTCGTCGCTCATGATTTTTCTCCTTGTTTTGCTATTGTTTGTTATATCATATTTATTGTAACACGGAAAATATCCGTTGTACAGTCCGAGTGTTCGTCGATTTGGCTAAATCAGTTCTGCGTTGCATCGGTTTTGTCGGCGTTTCGCACTTCGTTTTCCCCGTTTTCGACTTGCTCGTCGCTGTCCGTCACTCTTATAAACGTCACGTCCGCGCCACACGCTTCGGCAACTTCGTCGTGAAGCACTACGGGCAAATCTTCTCCGTCGCAACTTATGAACACGTCTCCGACTTTCGTGCCGAAACCGTAATCGTGCAAAACGACTTTTTTGACGTTTGCACCGTGTTCTTCGCACGCGCTCGCAATGGCTTTTCTCTCGTCTTGCGCGCCGTCTCCGACGACGATTGCTTTTACGTTGTCAACAACCATTTTTATCGCAACGACGATGATGAACACGCTCACGACAATGCCGAATATTGCGTCCACCGCATAGTTGACTCTGCTCGATACGGCAAACGAAACGACGCTCGTCGTCGTCACGCCTATATCGAGAAAACTGTCGAGCATAATCGCCCTTATCGCGGACGATTTGATTTTTCTGTTTGCAAAATAATAAAGCAATCCCACGCCGAGTTTTACGGGAAGCGTGGATATGATAAGCACGCAGTTTTCCCAACTGAACCACACGGGTTCGGGCATAGCCATACGATTGAGAGAGCGGATAAAGAACAATCCGCCCACCACGACGGCAACGACCGACACGATAAATCCCGCAAGATATTCCCCTCTGCCATAGCCATACGGTGCTTTTTCGTTTCTAGGCACAAGCAACGCTATGAAGAACGCAAGCGTAACTATGCAAGTGATGATGTCAAGCAAACTGTTGGTGGCGTCAAGCATTATGCAAAGACTGTTTGAACTAAGCCCGACGTGCATTTTTATTATCGCAAGAGCCACGTTTATCACTATGCCCACGGCAATAAGTATTATCGATTTTTTAACGCGGTCTTTCATTTGACGACACTTCCTTGTCTTCTTTGGCTTTTGTTCTTTTTGCCGTGGCGCGCTTTCTTATTCACAGCACTTACAACGCATTCGATATTTGCACTATTTTCACAAACGTAGGTTTTATCCGGCGTTTTGCGCTCGTAAACATATCGTTCAAGCCTTTTTCTGTCTCCGTTCACTCTTTTTGCAAGCACAACGGAAAGCGTGACTACGCACACGGAAAACACTCCGACGAGTGCGCAAAGCAGTGCGAAAACAAAATCCTGACTTGCGTTTGCAACCGCAATTATATTTTGAAAAACGACGCCGCTCATTTTAGGAATCTCCTTTTCAAAATAAGCACCGAAACAAGCGCGACGGTGACGCACGCAAGCGTGCAAGCGATCGTAAGAAGCGCAATCATAGCACTTGACCACTCAAAACTTTCTACGGGCGGTTCTCCGTAAAACGCTATCACGTTTTCCGCCCTGTCGAACTTCAACACTCCGCCAACGCTCTCTATATCGAGCAAAGCGTTTTCTCCTTCAACGGCAAGCCATTTCGCTCCGTCGGGATTTGACGCCCATGCGACAAAGTAAGGTTCTTCGGGCTCAACTACATTGCCGTAATTGTCGGTGAGAACGATTCTGTATGCGCAAATTGCCTGCGCTCCGTCATAAGACCTTACGTCTTCAACAGATACGGCTTCCACTCTTGCAGTCTTGAAATTTGCAAAGCCCTCGTCACTCGACACGATAAACGTTCTGCCGTCAGGCGCGGCAATTGCGACTTCCTTTGGATAAACGACGTATCTTCCGCCGTCTACAAAAGTGCTGTTCATATTGCGACTGACCGCCGTATAATTTTGATTTGAGCAAGTTGCGTAAATTCTGTACGCATTGCTTGCAACGTCCTTGTTCACGTCGTCGGAATAGTACAAAGTCACCCCTACGCTCGCAACGTCGTCACCTGCGGCAAGTCTCGACTCGTCAACGTAAAATTCAACGTTTTCAAGCGGAACGAGTTCTTCCCCGACAAGCGAAAATGCGTCGGAAATATAAACGTATACGTCTCGTTTTTCGACGGATACTTTGACCTGAACGTTGTCTACGTTCTCATAGTTTGCGCTGCCTGCGATATAATCGAAAAGCAACGTATATTGTCTGTCGCTTGCAGGAAGCATAAGGTCCGCAATGTTCGTGACGTTTGCAAAGGCTTCGTCCGTTTGCTCCGCGCTCGGCAGAAATTCTCCGCAGTCGGCTATCATTTTTTCATCCGTGACGAGACTTTTGAGATTGCTAGCGATTTTGCTCACGCTGTCGCCGTATACAATCGTCAAATCCTGAAAAATCGGCTTTTCGAGCGTTGCTTTGGTCACCGAACAACGAACGGGCTCACTGTATCTAATCGCAACGCGCGTCGCTCCGTCAAATTCAAAAGTTTCTGTCACAGCGTATCTCACGTCGTATTCTCCGACGTCCACCCCTGCAAACAACAATCCGCTGCCTGCCGATTGAGCGTATAAGTCGGAATATTCTTCGCTTTGAACGTTTTTATATTGCAAACGAGTTGCGCTCACGCTTATCACCGCGGCATAATCCGCGCTCACCGTGATACCGCTCGACGTCGAGTATTCCGCAGACGTTTTGTCAATCTCAGGCCGCGAAATCAACGGAAGTTGAAACTCTATGTCGTAATATTCGGTAAGATTGCCGTGCGCCGCGTCGATTATGCCACGAGACACGAGTTCTTGCTCGATTGCCTTGAAAAATTTTACGGAAACCGCATTCGGATTGTTGTAGTCGATAAACCTGCCGCTTGCCGATGCGTAATCGAGTTTCACTCCGTCAAGATATAAATCCCAGTTTACGCCGTCGTCGGTCTTTGCGACGAAATGCGGCTTTTCTTCAGAAGAAGCAACCGCTTCGGGAGATACGAGTGCAACGACGAAAAGCGCGACGAGCGCGCAGATTGCAATGATTGAAATTGTTCTAGTTCTTTTCGTCAAAGCCGTCTCTCTTTAGTTGTTCCGACTATGCGCAAACACCCGCTATGCAAGTTTTCGCTTCCGCATATCTCTTATTGGATATATGATTATAACATCAAATAAGCGTTTTAGCAATACGGGCGCGCGATAATGGTATATTTTAACTTATAATATATACAATCCAAGAGCGGATTTTATTGAAATAGTTTTGAAAACGTCCGTTTTTAATATTGTTTTAAGACGACAAAAGTATTATAATAATAATCAAATTGTAAGGAAACGCAATTTCTTTCAGGAGACCACAATGAGAATACTACTTGTTGAAGACGAAAAAGAATTGTCCAGAGCACTCGCTCAAATGCTGATGAAAGACGGCTACGACGTGGATTGCGTTTACGACGGTGCCGACGGACTCAATTTTGCATCGACGGGAATGTACGATATAGTGCTTCTCGACGTTATGATGCCAAAACTCAACGGTTTTGAAGTGCTTGCAAAAATGCGTGCGAGAAAACTCGAAACACCTGTCATTATGCTCACCGCACTCACCGACGAAAAAGACAAAATCGAAGGGCTCGACAAAGGCGCGGACGATTACGTGTCAAAACCATTCTCTTTCAACGAACTCTCTGCACGTATACGCGCGGTGCTCAGAAGACGCGGAAAACTTCTTTCGGACAACAAACTCGAATATCAGAACGCTTCACTCGATCTCACCACTTTCACGCTCTCAACACAGAAAGGCTCTATCAATCTGACCGGCAAAGAATTTGAACTTCTGAGATACCTTTTCGAATACCCCAACTTCGTTGCCACGAAAGAAAATCTTATACTCAAAGCATGGGGGCTCAACAGCGAATTCGAGTCCAACAACCTTGAAGTGTATATGTCTTTCCTTCGCAAGAAACTCACGCACCTTGACGCGGATTTCACAATCGAATCCGTACGCGGAGTGGGCTATCGCCTAAGCCAACCCAAAGCATAACACGGGGCGCGACACAAGTCGCGCTTTTGTTTTTATATGACAATATCGACATTTTACTTCGCTGTTTTGACAGCATAAACTACCGATTGGAGCAATATAGATGGATATCATCCGCAAACAACGTATCGAATACACCGTCACTTCGACGCTCATCTCCGCTATTTTCCTGCTTATCGTGCTGGGCGGTCTTTTCGGCGTTGTGTACGGCTCGAACGACATTTTTATCCGCAACAATCTCGACAAGGCTCTTGCCGATCCGCAAAACTACAACGAAGGCGTGCCAAACGATTTGAAGTGCGTCTTCATCTGCAAGTATGACAACGGTCAACTTGAGATAATCGACAACTTGAACATATATTCCAAAGAAGACGCCGAAGAAATCGTGTCACAATCTTTGGCGGTCAAGGACGGCAAATTCAAGGTGGGCAACCGCTACTTCGTCGTGGCAAGCAAGGAGTATGAGCACGGCACTCTCTTTGCGCTGATAGACCGCACGTCATACCACAAACAACTCTCAAACACGGCGGTTATGGTTGCATTGCTATATTGTTGCTCTGTGGTGTTCGTCGCCTTGCTTTCATTACTCTCGTCCGCAAGACTTCTCCACCCTGTCGCAACTGCAATGACCAAACAGCGTGACCTTATCGCCAACGCTTCGCACGAACTCAAAACTCCGCTTACGATAATAGGAACAAACCTTTCGGTCATAAAGAGCGAGCCGCAATCAACGGTTGCGGACAACCAGAAATGGATTGATTCTATCACGACTCAACTCGTGCGCATGAAAGACCTTATCAACAGCATGCTGGAACTTAGCAAGCTCGAACAGAGCGAACTACCAAAGCAAGAAGTCGATTTCAGTGCGATTGTGGAAGGCGCGTGCCTGAGCTTTGAAGCAACGTGCTTTGAAAAAGACGTGAAGTTGTTAACGGAAATTCAACCTTTCATAAATCTATACGGCGACTCGAATACACTCGAACGTCTTGTGATAATTTTGCTTGACAACGCAATCAAATATTCGGGAGAAAAAGGAAAGGTCGGATTGAAACTTTGCGTGGAAAACAAAAAAGCGCATCTTTCTGTTATGAATACGGGCGAATGTATCTCAAAAGAAGATGCAAAACACGTTTTCGACCGCTTTTATCGCACGGACGGCGCAAGACAAAATCCCGATAACCAAAGTTTCGGACTGGGGCTTTCAATCGCGGCGGCAACCGTAAAAGCGCATGACGGCACAATAGAATGCCACGGCATAGAAGACAAAGGCACGGTGTTTGACGTATACATACCGCTTATCCGCAAGAAAAAAGACGGTACTCCCGTCGTTCCGAAAAGAAAAAGCAATTTCAACTGCTAACAAAAAAGCACGGCATTGACCGTGCTTTTTTAATGAATAATGAATAATTAACAATGAATAATTGCGGCAAGAGTTTTTGTCCGTGATTGAACTGATAGCAAAGATTTTCGGCGCGGTTAGCGGAACAATAAGCCTAATGCGGCTCTCGGCGTTGCTTGCTTTCAAGCGATGCCGTTGCCGCGATGACGGCTTTTGTTCTTGCTATTTAGCGCGTTTTAGATGCAATTCACGCATTCCTTCAACCTTATCGCAAATCTCTTTCAGATTGCAATGTGCGCAATCCACGAGTACGTTGTCGAGAATGTGGTTTAAGGCATCGAGAACTTCGGACGAACGGTCGGAAATTGCATAGATAGGTGCAAAATCGACGGGTGCGTCGGCTATGAAAATCACGGTGACGGCAGACACGACGGAGCGTGTGAGATAACTTGCAATAATCGTGTTGCCAAGTTTCTGAAAACTCAATCCGTCTTTTAGTGCCTGCTTGCTTACGCGCACCTGTTCGCGTTTTGTGAGGGCAGACGCTCGCATCATAAAGCCCTTGACGTTGTCCTTGTATTTGGCATATTCAAGCGATTTTATCAAATCGAAAATCTTTTGTTCTTCATCGGGACTTTGTTTCAGAGAAATCAGCACGATTTTTGCATAATTGCAATCGGCTTTGATGTCTTTGAGTTCCTTTCCGACGAGAATGGTTTCGCTTTTCAGGGCTACGTCGTCGGTTACGAGTGCCATACCGAGCGAGTCGAGATTGCTTCCGCCGAGTTCGTACGCCGAATCGCGCATGAGCACGAGATCGCTTCTCTCCTGCGTCGGCAAAACGTCTTTTTCGTCAAAAGGAAACCTTTTGGACGGCGTTCCGTCCAAAAGGCCGAGAATATCCTTTATATCGTTGTCGAATATGCCTATCATATCGTTTTTTCAAACGCAATCACAGTTTGTGCGTGCGCTCCATGTGGTCGTAATGTTTCTTCATCTTGTGGTAGAACCAGTAGATGAATTTCATATCGAGATTGAACCAATAAATCGTGAACGTGAGAAGGAAGAACAACAATGCCGCTCCTGCCACGCATCCGATGACTATACCTGCGATAACTCCCGGTGTCATAATTCACTCCTTACGCTTTTGCCAAGCCTTTTTGTCTTGCGTATTCCGCCGCTCCGAGCGCGCCCATAAGTTGCGGGTCGGTTTTAAGGTCGATAACCTTTATCTTGAGCACTTGCTCGATTGCCTGTTTAAGTC